>Ga0115559_1000120_pt1 | contig 51389 bp, 38 predicted proteins | sample COGITO_mtgs_1105_3_FD_87281 | JGI IMG/M metagenome (GOLD analysis project Ga0115559, IMG submission 87281) | Pelagic marine microbial communities from North Sea - COGITO_mtgs_110506 | ecosystem: Environmental > Aquatic > Marine > Epipelagic | place: Germany:Helgoland, sampling site Kabeltonne... | reverse complement strand
GCAAGGTGCTTAAAGGAATGTTCTTAGCATTCGGTAAACCATCAGGTTCTATCATATCTTCTTTTCCTTCGATTAACAATACGGCTTTTTCAAAGTCTGCAATGGCTTTGTCGTACTGGCGTGTAGAAATATATCGATGTCCTCGATGTCTATACATACGAGCATCGAGTGGATGTTTTTGTGTTCCTTCCGTAAAAATAGCAATGGCATTTTGGTATTGTCCTAAATAGGCAGTTCTACGACCATACCAAATCAAAGAATCTGCATTGCTAGGATGTTTTTCATAGGCAGTTTTGGCTACAGTATATCTATCAAAAGCAGTACCTGATTTTGTAGCAAGACTCACTAAAGTGTCACCTAATAAGGTAATGACTTCAATATTGGGGTTTTCTATTTTTTTTAGTGTTTCCTGTTTGCAGGAAACGAAAGAAACAATGAATAACATGAAGAAGATTGAGTTTTTCATGGGACTGTTTATTACGTTTGGATGGAACTAATTTAGTGAAAAGGAGTTAAGTGATGAATTATATTCATTGTGCCTGTTGCACAAGTCTAAGATATTGATAAATTTTGTATCTTGTTTTATGCAAGGCAAGAAAATATATCAAGAACAGTTATTCAACAGTTTTCGTTTGAGCGAACGTGTTCCCAAAGCGAACTTTTATCGTCGTTTATCCTCTGAATTAGATTTAGAGTATTTATATGGGCTTACCAAAGTCTATTATGGAAGTAGCGGACAGAAAAGCATTGATCCAGTAGTTTTTTTTAAGCTGTGTTTGGTTGGTTATTTAGAGAATATCATTAGTGATCGTAAGTTGATAGACCATTGTAGTATGCGCTTGGATATTTTGTATTTTTTAGGGTATGATATTGATGAGGATTTGCCATGGCATAGTACACTAAGTCGTACGCGACAGTTATTTCCAGAAGCGGTATTTGAATCTGTATTTACGAATATTTTACAGATGTGTATTTCACAAGGTATGGTAAGTGGTCATACTCAATGTATAGACTCAGCGCCTGTAAAGGTCAATGCGAGTATGGATAGTTTGGAGCTAAAAGTTCCAGCCCAAGACTTGGATGCTCATTTAGCCGATATTCGTCATATTAGTAATCGAGATAAAGAGGTTTTTCGCAAAGCGAAGCATAATAAGGCGACAGAAGAACAACAAACTATTACTACCAACAAGAAGCAATTAGATAGTATTACCGCTAGAAACACGAAATGGCGTAAGGATCAAGACATGCGTCCAGGTTCAGGCAATAAGGGCAGTCGTTATACCAGTAATAAGACGCATTACAGTCCTACCGATCCTGATGCTCGAATTAGTGTAAAACCAGGCAAGGCAAGAAAGCTTAATTATTGTAGTCAACTTAGTGTAGACACAGCTAGTCATGTGATTACTGATATACAAGCTTATCATGCCGATGGTAAGGATAACCAACAGCTACAGGATATTAGCAAACGCTTACAAAGGCGTTTATGGAAACAAGGATTTGTATGGCAAAACTGTGTAGCCGATACAGGATATAGTAGTGGAGAAAACTATGCCTTTTTAGAGGCTATGGGATTAAAGAGTTTTATTCCTGCGCACGGCACGTATAAAGGTGGTCCTGATGGCTTTGTGTATGATGAGCAAAACGATTATTATGTGTGTCCACAGGGAAAGATGATTCCGTTAACTAAAGTATTTATAGAAAAGAAGAATTATACGAAGAAGAAGGAATATCGTGGATCAAAGAAAGTATGTATAGATTGTCCTATTAGGAGTAGTTGTTTAGGGAAGTCCGCTCAGGAGAAGAAATTTACGGTTACATATTACCGAGCAGAGTATGAACGGAACATCGCCAGAGTAAAGAGTGCAGAGGGTCGTTATATGAAAGCCAAACGACAAAGCACGGTAGAGCCTGTTTTTGGTACATTAACACAATTTATGGGACTCAGAAAGATCAATACGATAGGTATCCAACAAGGTGATGCATCTCTCAGCGATGGCTTATAATTTGAAGAAGTACCTCAAATTCACTCATAAAAAGGCAAAAAGTATTGTAGAAACGGGGCTTTTATCAGGATTTTATAAAATCACTTTTTATGACCTGATATACTTAGCTATAAACGTTTCTAAAATTAAACCTCATTACAAGATGGTATAAAAAAAGCCTCGTTAGAGAGGCTTAGAATAAGTTGTTTTTATCAGAATTATGGACTTGTGCAACGGTTACCAGTGTTGCCCGCTGTATTTTATTTTAATTCATTCCATAACATAATCGAAAATCCAATGGCTATTAATATTCCAACTATGTTTAATGTTTTTTTTGCTTTTGATTATTTTAATCAATATAAAGTCTGCTAATAATCCAATTAGCCCAAATGAAATTAATCCTAACATGTAAACTACACCCCAGCCTTCTTCATATGATAAGATTTTCCATTTCACTACTGTGTATATTGAGCAGTAAACTAAATACAATAAAAATTATACTTTTAAAATAGTCCAATTTTTCATATTGTGGGTAACTTGTTGCTAAACATCAGTGGTGTTTATATTTTTTATCACTCTTGTTTAATTTATTATAAATCAAAATGTTACAAAATGTAGAGTTGTTTTTCATTTGTCAATTTTTTCACACCCGTTACATTAAAGATGTAGCCTATTGGTTCTCTACCAAAAGTAAGAAAAAGAATTAAGGAATGGAAACAAGCATAGTGTAGAAGATTTCTCTCTATTGCTTTAATTTAACCAGCTATAATGTTTTCTGTTGTCCCAACTAACCAAAGATATGGTTACACCGCTAGAAGGAGTAATATGTTGTGCGGCATAATCTTTAAGCACTTGTTTTAGATTATTAAAATCGACTTCATTCGTGTACTTAAAGTATCGAGAAGGATTGTCTACCCAATGACCATCTGAGCTGTCTCGAAAAGGAATTCTTCCATCACCAGTAAAAGTATGCTCTGTTAATGAAGGGGTTTGACGCAGTAAATCTAAAAACTCATTATAGATATATACATTGTCGGTATTTGTACCACAGGTGTAGGCAAATGTATTTTCAGGATATCTGAATGTTTTGTCGTGCAATAAATTTGTAAAGTTTTTTTCAATGGTAGAAATGACTACTTGCTCATTTGTAGTTTCAACAGAATATCGGTCAATTTTCCCTCTATTGATAAAAACGAGTGTTTCGATGTTTTCAGGCAATTCAATATAAGTGATTGCTGGACCTAAAGCCGTAAAACAAAGAGGACTTTTTTCTATTTTATTAAACCGTAAACTTAATTGATTTCCTTCAATAGATTTAGTTATGTCGATGCTAAAATTAATACAAGGAAATATTTCAGCAGTTACAAATTTCAATTTAAGAATCGGAGGATTTGGATCATTGAAATTTTCATAGATTTCTTCAGGCATAAAATTTATGTCTGATGCTATTCCTGTTTCAGGGAATATATCCTCGTTGGAGCTACACCCCATAAGGATAGACAAAAAAAGAACGGATACAATGAGCTTTTTCATTCTGAAGGTTTCTTTATAGATGCAAAAATACTTATTTGGTTGCGTCAAATTTTACAGTTACAATGCTTGTAAATACAACAAAGCGTGCAGGGAAATTTATGAGCTAAATAGTAGCGAAAGGAAAGAGTAAAAAACTAGCCCTAATAGCAGTTTGTAATAAGCTATTGAAACAGGCATTTGCTATTGCAAAATCAGGACTGGATTACGATCAAACTTACCGAAGTGTTTTAGTGAAAAATTAATGAGTTTTTACTTGTTTTTTACCACAGTACTTTGTTGTAAACAGTTTTTATTCTTTTGCATTAGGCTTTACGTCAATTTCTCCATCCAAATTGATTTTATACTTGGATATTTTCCAAACACCATCCGATTTTACTAACCACACGTCATAAACCACAGTTGTAATAGGGCTAAATTCCTTTTTATTTAGAGTACTTGTAAGTAAAGCATACTGTTTAATATACGCAGTGCTGTCATTTTGTTCTAAAAAATGAGTGTTTGCCATCAAATGTCTTCTCTGTAATCCCATTGATTTAAAATAATCAAGTTTTTTCTGAGTCTTTTCTTTATCTATGCGCCTACGTCTTTCCTTAGTAAATAACCCAAGAAAATTCTCCAAATCACCGTTGTCCCAATAAAATGAATATGCATTCATAACATCTTTTATTGCTAATCTGTCCGATAAAGAAAAATCTGGGTCTCCAGCAATTCCAGACCATGTCTTTCCTATTTCAATTTTTGTACCTCCGTATGTTTGACCATTACAACTGCTTAGCATGAATAACGTCAATATTGAGACTATGAATTGTAGTGAAATTAGTTTCATATTAAATTGTTTACAACTAGTTATATAATTATATTTTATGTTCATATCCCTACAATATTTACGGGATAACGTTACTTTTTGTTGGTTTTTATCAAAAGTAAAGATTTTTTTCTTGTCTCTTGTCTCTTGTTTCCAGTTTCTATCTGATCTGCATACCAGTTGTTTATGTTTTAAATAAAAAAAGTAGTTTTACAACATCAGATTTTATTCATGAAAAAAGAAACACGCAAAGATCAAATCATAAAAATTTCAGCAAAACTTTTTAAAGAAAAAGGCTATGCTGCTGTGACCATGCGTGATATTGCCAAGGCTTTAGATATCAAAGCCGCGAGTTTGTACAATCACATCAGTTCCAAGCAAGACATTCTAAAGATTATCATTATCTCAATAGCAGAGGAGTTTACCGATAAAATGAATCGTATCCATGCTTCTGAAGTAAGCTGTATAGAAAAGCTGCAACAGATCATCGCGCTTCATATAGACATTGCATATAGAAATTCTTACGGAATGGCATCGTTGAATAACGATTGGATGCACTTGGAAGAACAGATGGAGTACTATTTAGAACTGAGAAATAGTTACGAAGACAATTTTAGAAGTATTATCAACAAAGGAGTTGAGTTCAGAGAGATTAAAAGTACCAATGCCGAAATTACCTTGTTTTCTATCCTATCAACACTGCGTTCTTTGTATTTGTGGATTCCTAAAAAAGAAGATTTAAATCCAGAAGAACTGACAGAAAATTTAAGTCAAGTTTTGATTGATGGGATTCTAAATCATTAAAAATAAATTTTGTAATTTTGACAAGAAAACTAACAAGTGTTAGTTTTGATATAAATCAACATAATTTTGTTTATTCATGACAGAATTTCACTCGATAAAAGTTGCTCAAGTTCACAAGGAAACTAAGGATACAGTTGTGATCACCTTCGATATTCCAGAGCACTTACAAAAGGCATTTCATTTTATACAAGGTCAATATCTAACCCTAAGAAAAATCATTAATGGCGAAGATATTCGTCGTTCATACTCGCTATGCACAAGTCCGTTGGATAATGAGTGGAAAGTTGCTGTAAAGCAAATTCCAGGTGGGGTGTTTTCAAATTATGCAAACAATGAGTTAAAAGCAGGTGATGAAATTGAGGTGATGGAGCCAGCAGGTAGTTTTTATGTAGATGTTGATAAAAGCGTTGCGAAGAATTATATTGCTTTTGCAGCAGGAAGCGGAATCACACCGATATTGTCGATTATAAAGACTCATTTACTTTCAGAACCCAATAGTACATTCAAATTATTCTATTTAAATAGAACTGTAAAATCTATTATCTTTAAAGAAGAAATAGAACGATTGAAGAATCAGTTTTTTGGACGATTCCAGGTGTTTTATTTTCTAACGAAAGAACAACGAGACATTCCATTTTTAAATGGACGTTTTGATACTGATAAACTAAATGTTTTAACCAAGACATTTATTGATGTTGAAGATACGAACGAATGCTTTATTTGTGGGCCTCAAGAAATGATTTTCCTAATCAGAGATCATTTAGTGTCAAAAGGATTGGATGCGAGTAAAGTGCATTATGAATTGTTCTTTTCTGGTGATTCAGAAAAGGATAATAAGCACATTGCTGAAGTACTTGAGCAAAAAGTAGATGGAACAGAAGTAACCATTATCGATGGAGGGAAAGAGTTTCACTTTGTGATGGATGAAGACTTTGATAACATTTTAGACGGAGCATTAGCAGCCGGCGCAGATTTGCCTTTCGCTTGTAAAGGAGGAGTCTGTAGTACTTGTAAATGTAGAGTGATAGAAGGTTCTGTTGAAATGAAAGTCAATTACGCGTTAGAAGAAAAAGAAGTAAAACAAAACTTAGTGTTAAGTTGTCAAGCTGTACCAACGACTGAAAAAGTTGTGGTAGATTTTGATGTATAAAAGAGCTTATAAAAATGAGTGAAGAACAAATAAAAACATTAGAAGCTCAATTTGACGAACGCATACTGCGTGATGAAAAAATTGAAGCCAAAGATTGGATGCCAGAAAAGTATCGTAAGACACACATTCGGCAAATATCTCAGCATGCACATTCAGAAATTATAGGAATGCTTCCTGAAGGAAACTGGATTACAAGAGCGCCCTCTTTACGACGTAAAGTAGCGTTATTGGCAAAGGTTCAAGATGAAGCAGGACATGGTTTGTATTTGTACAGTGCTTGTGAAACCTTAGGGGTTTCTAGAGAAGAATTATACGAACAACTCCATTCTGGAAAAGCAAAATATTCAAGTATTTTCAATTACCCAACTATTACTTGGGCAGATATGGGAGCTATTGGTTGGTTGGTAGATGGCGCAGCCATTATCAATCAGGTGCCATTATGCAGCACATCTTACGGTCCTTATGCAAGAGCAATGGTTCGTGTGTGTAAAGAAGAAAGTTTCCATCAGCGTCAAGGGTATGAGATTATGGTTAAGTTGGCTAATGGAACCCCAGAACAAAAAGAAATGGCTCAAGACGCATTAAATCGATGGTGGTGGCCGAGTTTAATGATGTTAGGTCCTACAGATGCTGAATCCGTTCATACGGAACAATCCATGAAATGGAAATTGAAGCGTAAGACAAATGACGAATTACGTCAGCAGTTTATAGACCAAACAGTTCCACAAGCTGATTTAATAGGATTGACCATTCCGGATGCAGATTTAAAATGGAATGAAGAGAAAGGGAGTTATGACTTTGGAGAAATTGATTGGGATGAGTTTTGGCAAGTAGTTAAAGGTCATGGACCATGTAACAAAGAACGTATGGATGCTAGAGTAAATGCATGGCAAGAAGGAGAATGGGTGCGGAATGCAGCAATGGCATATGCAGAAAAGAAAGAAAAGATAAAAGAAGTAGTTTAATTTTACTGTCAGTTCGAGCGCAGTCGAGAACAAAGTAAAATAGATAGAAATAGAAGTTTAATTTTAAAAGATACCCACTTTCGTGGGCACGATTATGAAAAAAAACTGGCCGCTTTGGGAAGTATTTGTAAGGAGTAAAAACGGATTAGAACATCGTCATTTTGGAAGTCTACATGCAGCAGATGCAGAAATGGCTCTAGAGAATGCAAGAGATGTGTATACAAGACGTAGTGAGGGAGTGAGTATTTGGGTTGTAGAATCGAAAGATATTACAGCTTCAAATCCAGAAAACAATGGTGAATTGTTTGAGCCTGCACAAGACAAAGTATACCGTCACCCAACATTTTATGATTTACCAGACGAAGTAAAGCACATGTGACGCTAGCGTCATTCCGAACTTGTTTCGGAATCTTATTAAAAGAATAATTAAGATGAAAAACGAAAGTTTATACAAATACATATTGGGAATTGCTGATAACTCTTTGATTCTTGGACAAAGACTAGGGGAGTTGTGTGGACACGGGCCTAATTTAGAAATTGATATTGCATGCACTAATATTTCATTAGACTTATTAGGACAAACAAGAAGCTATTATCAATATGCAGCAAAGATCAAGGGAGACAATACCACAGAAGATGATATCGCATTTCTAAGAAAAGAACGCGAGTATATAAATGTCTTACTGGTAGAACAACCGAATAAAGATTTTGCGCATACAATGGCAAGACAGTTCTTATTTGATGCCTATCATTTACTTTTATTACAAGAGTTAGAAAAGAGTCACGACATGACTTTGGCTGCTATTGCTAAGAAGTCAATCAAAGAAGTGAGTTATCACTTGCGTTTTTCTTCAGATTGGGTGAAGAGATTGGGGGATGGAACAAAAGAGAGTCATGAAAGAATGCAAAACGCTATTGATTCATTGTGGACGTATACTGACGAATTATTTCATCAGACAGAAGCAGATATCGTTATGGTTGAAGAAGGAATAGGAGTAGATGTAACTAAACTTAGAGATGCATATCTGGAGAAAGTTTCGACTATTTTAGAAGAAGCGACATTAAAAATTCCAGAAAATAAATGGTTTCAAAAAGGAGGAAAACAAGGAATTCATACAGAACATTTAGGATATTTGCTTAGTGATTTGCAATATATGCAACGTACCTATCCAAATATGGAGTGGTAAACGATTAATGATTGGAGAATGGTGATTTTAAATTTAAGAATTAGTAGTTCAGAAATCAAAAATCGTTTATCAAAAATCTTAAATATTTTATGACAACAACAGAACAACAAATAGATGAAAAACTAATTCCAATATTGGAACAAGTTTCTGACCCTGAAATTCCAGTACTATCAATTATGGAAATGGGAGTTGTTCGTTCTGCTATTTTTGAAAACGATCTTGTTAAAGTTCAAATAACACCAACCTACAGTGGTTGTCCTGCAATGGATGTGATAGGAGATGATATTCAAAAAGCATTGTCAGATGCAGGGTATCAATCTGAAATAGAATTGATTCTTGCTCCTGCTTGGACTACTGATTGGATTACCCCAAAAGGGAGAAAAGCATTAGAAGAATACGGAATCGCTGCTCCTTTAGATCCTATTGCTGATAAAGAAGCATTGTTAGAAGGGAAAAGAATCGTAAAATGCACCAATTGCGGGTCGAAGAATACAAAACTGGTAAGTCAGTTTGGATCAACAGCATGCAAAGCATTGTTTAAATGTGATGATTGTCAAGAGCCATTCGATTATTTTAAATGTTTGAAGTAAGCGTCATTCCGAGCGAAGCGCGGGAATCTCATCAAAAGATTACCACGTCATTTCATTCCTCGAAAAGACATATAAATAAATATAAATGAGTAGTACAATTCAATTAAAAATTGAAAATAAAGTAGCCTTTATTACGCTAAACAGACCAGAAGTCTTTAATAGTTTTAATCGTGAAATGGCTTTGGCTTTGCAAGATACTTTTGATGCTTGTGAAAAGAATGATGAAGTTCGAGCGATTGTTTTAACTGGAAATGGAAAAGCTGTTTGTGCAGGACAAGATTTAAAAGAGGTGACTTCTCCAGAATTGAATCCTGGATTCAAAAAAATATTAGAAGAACACTATAATCCAATTATTACAAGAATTCGTGAGATAAAAAAGCCAGTCATTGGAGCAATCAACGGAGTAGCAGCAGGGGCAGGAGCAAACATTGCATTGGCTTGTGATATTGTGGTTGCTAATGAAAAAGCTAGTTTTATCCAGGCGTTTAGTTTAATAGGTTTGGTGCCTGATAGTGCTGGGACTTATTTCTTACCACGATTAATCGGATTTCAAAAAGCATTAGCTTTGGCAATGCTAGGAGATAAGATTGGCGCAGAAGAAGCAGAGAGGATAGGAATGATATATAAATATGTTCCTTCTGAAGAATTTGAAGAGACAATTCATAAGTTAGCAATCAAGTTAGCGCACATGCCAACGAAGGCTTTGGGAATGATTAAAGAATTGTTTAATGCTTCGATGACAAATAGTCTACAAGAGCAATTAGCAATGGAGTCAAAGTACCAAATTGAAGCAGCTCAGAGTGAAGATTATGCAGAAGGAGTTGTGGCATTTATAGAAAAGAGAAAGCCTAATTTTAAAGGAAGGTGATTAACGAATTAAGATTAACGATTGTTGATTTTTGAAGTAATAAATACAGAATAAACATGAAACCAAATCAATTAGAAGAACGACTAATTCAATTTTCAATTGATATCATTTTGTTATGTAAAAAAATAGATAAATCTTTTGCTTCAGAACATTTAGCGAAACAATTGATACGGTCAGCAACTTCTTCTGCATTGAATTACGGAGAAGCTAGAAGTGGAGAGTCTACTAGAGATTTTTTACACAAAATGAAAATTTGCTTAAAGGAATTAAGAGAGAGTTTAATTAACCTTAGAATACAGAAAGGTGTAGGACTTATAACTGATGTTAATCTTTTAGAAAGATTATTAAAAGAAAACGATGAACTTGTTTCGATTTTTGTCGCTAGTATTAAAACAGCATCATCTAAGTTAAAATCATAAATTGAAAGATGAATAAAAAATTCAAAAATCAACAATCGTTAATCTTCAATCTATAATGAGGAAAATAGGAATCATAGGTTCGGGAACCATGGGAAGTGGAATTGCTCAAGTGGCAGCTACTTATGGGTGTAAAGTAAAACTTTACGATAATAATCATAATGTATTAAATAACAGTAAATTAACTTTAAATAAAACACTATCAAGGTTAATAGAAAAAGGACGTATTGATTTAGAGGAGAAATCAAGAATACAGAATAATATTTCTTATGTTGATAGCTTAAAAGAATTGGAAGATTCTGACTTAACCATTGAAGCAATCATAGAAAATTTAGACATCAAACAAAAAGTTTTTTCAGAATTAGAAGCCTATGTTTCTGATGATTGTATCATCGCATCTAACACCTCTAGTTTGTCAATTGCATCGATTGCATCATCCTTAAAAAAACCTGAACGTTGTGTTGGAGTTCACTTTTTTAACCCAGCTCCATTGATGAAGTTGGTGGAGGTAATTCCTGCAATTCAAACATCAAAAGAAGTCTTAGAAAAATCGATTGCAACAATTACAGATTGGAAGAAAGTTGTGGCGGTTGCAAAAGACACCCCTGGATTTATAGTAAACCGTGTTGCTAGACCATTTTATGGCGAATCATTACGAATCTACGAAGAAGGATTGGCTGATTTTGCTACAATAGATTGGAGTTTGAAAACCTTAGGTGGATTTAGAATGGGACCATTTGAACTGATGGACTTTATAGGGAATGATGTAAATTATACGGTAACAGAAACAGTATTTACAGCATTCTATTTCGATCCTAGATACAAACCAGCATTTACACAGAAGCGTTTTGCTGAAGCTGGATATTTAGGTAGAAAGTCAGGGAAAGGGTATTATGATTATGATGAAAATGGAAGGATTGTCACCTCGAGCGCAGTCGAGAGGTCTCATGATGATGCGTTGGCACATACCATTTTCGATCGTGTATTAGTGATGTTAATCAATGAAGCAACGGATGCATTGTTTTTAAACATTGCTTCTGCTGAAGATATTGACAACGCCATGACCAAAGGAGTAAATTATCCAAAAGGATTGTTGGCATGGGCAAATGAAAAAGGAATAGACTGGTGTGTAAATATGCTGGATAATTTATATAATGAATATCATGAAGATAGATATCGCTGTAGTCCTTTATTAAGGGAAATGAATAGAGAAAATAATAAATTTTTTAATTAATGATTGAAGATTAACGAATTTGGGATTTAAGAAATGAGTAGAATTTCAAAAATCAAAATTCGTTAATCTTCAATCATAAATATATCATGAAAGGAGAACAAATTCCATATAAAATGTTAAGTCAAGATGCCTATAGTCAGTGGCTTGGTATCGAGATTTTAGAATGTAAAATTGGGCAGTGTAAAGTAGGTATGACCATTCGTAAGGAAATGCTGAATAGCATGGACAAAGCTCATGGTGGTATTAGTTATTCATTGGCAGATACAGCATTTGGATTTGCAGCCAACACACATGGGAAATATGCAGTTACTATTGAGACATCAATCAATCATATTGAGGCATTGAGCGAAGGTGATGTTTTGGTTGCTGAATCTGTCATTGAAAAAGTAAATAATAAATTAGGTTTTAATATTATTGAAGTCAAAAGAGGAGAAGAGTTAGTAGCCTTATTTAAAGGCGTAGTTTATAGAACACAAAAGAACTGGGAAGAAAATGATTAACGATTGTCGATTGAAGATTTAAGAAGTATGAGTGAAACTTCAACAATCAAATATCGTTAATCAACAATCTAAAATAATACATATGGAAGCATATATTATAGACGGAATAAGAACTCCAATAGGAAGTTATAAAGGGACTTTATCGGCTGTTCGTACAGATGATTTAGGAGCAATCGTAATTGAAGAATTAGTCAAAAGAAATCCAAGCATTCCAAAAGAAGCTTATGATGATGTGATTATGGGATGTGCAAATCAGGCTGGAGAAGACAATCGTAATGTAGCGAGAATGTCATCTTTACTAGCTGGATTGCCATTTACAGTTCCAGGAGAAACAGTGAATCGCTTGTGTAGTTCTGGATTGTCAGCAATCATTCATGCTAACAGAGCCATTAAAGCAGGAGATGGAGATGTGTTTATTTCTGGTGGAGTAGAAAATATGACCAGAGGGCCGTTTGTGATTGGAAAACCATCAACTGGATTTGGAAACGATTCTAAAATGTATGATTCAAGTTTTGGATGGCGTTTTGTCAATCCGAAAATGCAAAAATTGTATGGTATAGATCTAATGGGTGGTACAGCTGAAAACTTGGTAGAGAAATATAATATTTCTAGAGAAGACCAAGATCAGTTTGCGTATTGGAGCCAGATGAAAGCGACCAAAGCACAAGAAAATGGAAGATTAGCAAAAGAGATTGTGACTGTAGAAATTCCACAACGAAAAAAAGACCCGATTCAATTTTCAAAAGATGAGTTTGTAAAACCGACAACCTCAAAAGAGATTTTAGCAAAATTACGTCCAGCCTTTAAGAAAGAAGGCGGAAGTGTGACTGCTGGAAACTCATCAGGATTAAATGATGGAGCAGCAGCAACAATTATAGCATCTGAAAAAGCTGTTAAAAAATACAATTTAAAACCATTGGCTAGAATCGTGAGTTCTGCTGTGGTTGGAGTAGAACCAAGAATCATGGGAATCGGACCCGTACAAGCGTCTAATAAAGCATTGGAAAAAGCAGGCTTGACAATGGATGATATCGATATCATTGAATTAAACGAAGCATTTGCAGCACAAGCCTTGGCATGTACAAGAGCTTGGGGATTGGCAGATGACGATTCAAGATTAAATCCAAATGGTGGTTCTATTGCAATCGGACATCCATTAGGAGTTACAGGTGCAAGAATTGCGTATTCAGCAGCATTAGAATTACATGAACAACAAAAAAGATATGCATTGATTACCATGTGTATTGGAGTTGGACAAGGATATGCAGCAATTATTGAACGAGTATAAAAATTAACGATTGTAGATTTTAGATGTAAGAAGTGTTAGATAGAACTTCAACAATCAAAAATCGCTAATCCACAATCAAAAATAATATAGGATGAGTAAGATTCAACACTACGTTCAAGGTCAATGGACAGAAGGAAAAGAAGAAGGAACGCCTGTCTATGATGCAATTACAGGAGAAGTGATCTCTAATATTGCTATTGAAGGATTGGATATTCCAGAAATTCTTCAATACGGAAGAACTAAAGGGAGTGAAGTACTTCGAAAAATGACATTTCAAGAACGTGGAAACATGCTAAAGAAATTGGCCTTGTATTTAACCAAACGTAAAAACGAATTTTACGATTTAAGTTATAGAACGGGTGCAACGAAAGTTGATAGCTGGATAGATATTGAAGGAGGTTTTGGTAACTTGTTTGCCAATGCATCCTTACGTAAGCTATTTCCAAATCAACCCTATCACGTAGAAGGAGACCCGATCGATTTGTCTCGAGGAGGTCGCTTTATGGCGCATCATATCATGGTTCCTAAAAAAGGAGTCGCTGTGCATATCAACGCATTTAACTTTCCAGTATGGGGAATGCTAGAAAAATGTGCTGTCAATTGGATGGCGGGAGTTCCTGCAGTGGTTTTACCAGCCCCTTCTTCATCTTATTTAGCCGAAGCAGTAGCACGAGTTATTATCGATTCTGGAATTCTACCAGAAGGTGCATTACAAATCATTAATGGTACTGTTCGGAATATTTTAGACACGGTTGAATCTCAAGATGTAGTAACCTTTACCGGTTCTGCTGCAACGGGACGTATTTTAAAAGCACATCCAAGAATCATCAATGAATCCGTTCCATTTACAATGGAAGCCGATTCTTTAAATGCATCAATTTTAGGTGAAGATGCTGTCCCTGGAACACCTGAATTCGACTTATTTGTTAAAGAAGTTCGAAAAGAAATGACGGTAAAAGCAGGACAAAAATGTACAGCCATTCGCCGTATTATTGTTCCTCAGAATTTGGTAGAAGACGTTCAGATTGCTTTAGGTAAAGCTTTGGATAAAGTAACTATTGGAGATCCAAGACTGAAAGAAGTTAGAATGGGTTCTTTAATTAGCAAACAACAAGTTGAAGCAGTTCGTAATTCAGTTCAAGATCTTGCAAAAGAAGCAACAATTGTATACGGAAGTTTAGATAAAATAGAAACCATTGGAACTGACGCAAAAAAAGGAGCATTTATTAGCCCAATTCTATTGAGAGCTGACAATCCTTTTGAAAACACAGCAATTCACGAACGTGAAGCATTTGGACCAGTAAGTACCATCATGCCGTATAAGAATTTAGAGGAAGCAATTATCTTAGCTCAAATGGGGAAAGGATCGTTAGTGTCTTCTATTGCTACCAATGATGATAAAATCGCGAAAGAATATGTAGTGAATGCCGCAAGTCATCACGGACGTATTTTAGTACTAAACAGAGATAGTGCTAAAGAAAGTACAGGACATGGTTCTCCTTTACCAGCATTAGTACATGGAGGCCCAGGTAGAGCTGGAGGTGGTGAAGAAATGGGAGGAATGCGTGGTATAAAACATTATTTACAACGTACTGCTATTCAAGGTTCTCCAACAACATTGACAGAGATTACAGGAATTTATCAACCGAATGCGAAATACAAAGAAGCTGCTCAACATCCTTTTAAATATCATTGGAAAGACATTCAACCAGGAATGTCATTAAAAACCCATAAAAGAACATTTACAGACACAGATATTATCAATTTTGCAAACCTGACGTGGGATCATTTCTATGCACATACGGATATCACTTCATTAGATGGAAGTATTTTCGAGAAAAGAACAGCCCACGGATATTTTATTATTTCTGCAGCAGCAGGATTGTTTGTTTATCCGAATAAAGGACCAGTTTCTGCAAATTACGGATTAGAAGAATGTCGTTTTTTACGTCCGTTGTATCATAATGACACAGTGTATGTTCGCCTAACTTGTAAACAGAAGGTAGACAGAGATGTTGCCAGTGCAGAGCATCCAAGTGGAATTGTAAAATGGTTTGTTGAGGTGTTTGATGCTGAAGATGAATTGGTCGCTATTGCAACCATTTTAACCATGGTGCAAAAGAAGCAAGAAACGTTGGTTGAATTGACAGATGAGAAAATTCAAGAATGCTTGAATAATTTAAGAGAAGATGCAAAACCAAAATGGGGAATCATGACGCCACAGCATATGCTGGAGCATTTAGAGTATACCTATAGAATTGCATCTGGTGAGATTCAAGATTTTAAAATTGCAACACCAGAGAAGATTTTAGAGAAAGTACACAACAGTTTGTACAATTATGATCCGTTTCCAAAGAATTCTAATTTTCCTTTATTAGAGAAAGATACATTAGATACTTTAAAACATGCTAATTTTGCTATTGCAGTTGAAAAGTTTAATGAGGCAAGAGAAGATTATAAAGCATATTTTAAAGAAAATCCAGATGCAAAATTGAATAATCTTGTCTTTGGAGAATTAAATAGATACGAGTGGTATTTGATGGAGAGGAAGCATCTTAACCACCATTTTGAGCAATTCAACCTTTTGTAAAATTAACGATTGAAGAATTTAGATTGAAGATTTAAGAACAAAAATCTGAAATCGTTAATCTACAATCAAAAATCTAAAATAATATGAGTGATCCCTACGTAAAACAAACCATAGAAAACGAAGTAGCTTATATTGAGTTCTTTCATCCTGCTCACAACTCGCTACCAGGAAATATTTTAGCTGAATTAGCACAAACCATTGCTGATGCAGGAAAAAATGATGCAATTAAAGTCATCGTTCTAAAAAGCGGAGGAGAGCGAACGTTCTGTGCAGGAGCTAGCTTTAAAGAACTGATTCATATCAATGATGAAGCAACAGGGAAAGTATTCTTTTCTGGTTTTGCAAATGTGATTAATGCGATGCGCAAATGCCCAAAGTTTATTATTGGAAGAATTCAAGGAAAAACTGTTGGAGGTGGAGTTGGATTGGCAGCATCTACAGATTATTGCATGGCGACTAAGTTTGCAGCAATTAAATTAAGTGAGTTGAATATTGGTATCGGACCGTTTGTTGTCGGACCCACTATTGAACGTAAAATGGGATTAAGCGCGATGTCACAAATAGCGATTGATGCGAATTCATTTTACCCAGCAAATTGGGCAAAACAAAAAGGACTCTTTACACATGTATATGATAGTACAGAAGAATTGGATTATGCAATAAAAGCAACTGCAGAACACTTATGTACTTACAATACAGAAGCAATGACGGAGATGAAGAAAGTATTTTGGAAAGGAACAGATGATTGGGATGTTTTGTTAGCAGAGCGTGCTCAAATAAGTGGAAGATTGGTGTTGAGTGAATTCACTAAAGAAAAATTGAAAGGGTTTAAATGATTAACGATTGAAGAATGTCGATTGAAGATTTTAGAAGTATGAGTGAGAACTTCAAAATCTACAATCTCAAATTAATAAAAACGTCATTCCGAACGAAGTGAAGGAATCTCACGATGAGATTGCCACGTCATTTTATTCCTCGCAATGACAACTATAAGATATGATTTACAGTTTCCAGGGATACATACCCGTAGTACATGAATCTAGCTTTGTACATCCATTAGCAACGGTTACAGGAAATGTAATTATCGGTAAAAATTGTTATATCGGCCCCGGTGCAGCAATCCGAGGAGATTGGGGACAAATCATTCTAGAAGATGGAGTGAATGTACAAGAGAACTGTACCGTGCATATGTTTCCAGGAAAATCCATCACCTTAAAAGAAAGTGCCCATATAGGTCACGGAGCTATTATACACGGAGCTAATATTGGTAGAAATGTATTGGTTGGAATGAATACAGTCATCATGGATGATGCAGAAATTGGAGATGAAAGCATGGTGGGAGCGATGGCTTTTGTGAAAGCAGAAACAAAAATTCCAAAAAGAAGTTTGGTTGTTGGAAATCCAGCCAAAGTAATCAAAGAAGTTAGTGATGAAATGATAGCTTGGAAAACGAAAGGAACTCAGTTGTATCAACAATTACCAAAAGATTGTCATGATAGTTTGAGAGAAGTTGAACCTTTACGTGAAATCCCAAAAGACAGACCAAAACAAGAAGAGATTTATAAAACGCTGAGAGATCAGTTTAAGAAGTGATTAATATTCAATAAAGAATAACGAATTTTGAAGTATTGTGAAAAAAGATCATAATACCCACTTCGACATTCAGTATTAATTATTCGAAATTCTTACATAAGTAGTTTCTCCAAATCAATTTCATTTGTTTCTTTTCCTGTAGAAAGTGTAATTAAACTTTGAACATTTCCGAGATAAGGAAGTAACGTAAGTTTGGTGATGATAAACTTTTCATATGCTTCAATATCTTCAACTACTAATTTTAGTAAATAATCAAAATTTCCACTGACTCTATGGCATTCCATTACTTCAGGAAAACTTTGAATTTCTTTTACAAATTTTTCGAGATAACTTCTGGTGTGTCCTTGCAATGTAATTCCAATGAATACGATTTGTTTTAGCCCTAACTTTTTGTAATCTAATCTAGCTACATAGTTAGAAATATATCCTTCTTTTTTTAGCTTTTTAATACGTTCAAAAATAGGGGTTGTAGATAATCCCATTTCTTCAGCGATTTTCTTTATCGTACGATCAGAATCTTTCTGTAAAATTCTCATGATCTCTATATCTAGGTTGTCTATTTTCATAAGACAAAGGGGGTTAAAATATTATTTTATGCGCTAAATATAGGGTATCTAAAGAATAAAAACACTTAAAAAGCATTTTTTTTAGAATAAAAACACGATTTAAGAGACTGAAAAGTATAAAAGTCTTATTTAAGAGATAAATAAAGTAATTTTATTCCTTGTTAAAAATCAATAGAACTTTATGGAATTTGAACTAAAAATGCCTAGGCTAGGAGAGAGTATTAGTGAGGCGACCATACTTTCTTGGTTTAAAAATGTAGGAGATACTATTGAAGATGATGAGATGTTAATGGAAGTAGCTACGGATAAAGTAGATACTGAGGTGCCATCTACGGTTTCTGGAGTGATAAAAACACTGTTGTTTGATGTAAATGATGTGATTAAGATTGGAGATACTGTCGCTATTATTGAAGTGAATGAATCTTCTGATGGTGCAGGTAAAAAGAATTTAAAAACTGATTTCGTTAATAATATAGAATATAAATCTATAAAAAAAACTATTTTAAAGAATAAAAATATTAAAATAAATAATAATTTAGAAAATAAATCTAAATTAATAAAGCAAAACAGTAATACATTCTTTTCTCCATTAATTATATCCATTGCAAAAGAACAACATATAAGTTTTGAAGAACTAGCAAGAATACCTGCAACAGGAAAAGAAGGAAGATTAAGAAAGAGTGATTTATTTCAATATATAGAAGAAGGAAGAGTCTTTCAATTTGTTCAGCCTACTGTAGAACCAGATCCAACTGCTTATAGAATTCCACAGTTAAATCTTGATAAAGGAACTGGGAAAATTGTAAAAATGGATAGAATGCGTCAAATGATTGCGGATCATATGGTGTATTCAAAACATACTTCGCCTCATGTAACTGCTTATGTTGAAGCAGATTTAACTGAAATGGTGAATTGGAGAAACGCTAACAAAGTTCCTTTCCAAGAAAAATACAATGAGAAATTAACTTTTACCCCTTTGTTTGTGGAAGCGGTTGCGAAAGCAGTCAAAGCGTTTCCAATGATTAATGTCTCTGTAGACGGAGAAAATATCATTGTAAAAGAAAATATCAACATCGGAATGGCTACTGCATTACCAAGTGGTAACTTAATTGTTCCAGTAGTAAGGAATGCAGATACTAAAAATTTACAGAGCTTAGCAAAAGACGTTAACGAATTAGCAGGAAAAGCAAGAGATAATAAGCTAAAAGCTGACGATATACAGGGGAGTACTTTTACAATATCTAACGTAGGGACTTTTGGTAATTTGATGGGTACACCTATTATCAATCAACCTGAAGTTGCTATCCTAGCTTTAGGAATTATTAAAAAAAGAGCAGAAGTACTTGAAACTCATGGAGGAGATGAAATAGCGATTCGAAGCATGATGTATTTATCACTTTCTTTTGACCATCGTGTCGTTGATGGTTATTTAGGAGGAAGTTTTTTACGTCGTGTAGCTGATGAGTTTGAACAATTTGATACCAATAGAAAAATATAAAGAAATGTCATTCCGAACAAAGTGAAGGAATCTTATGATGAGATTGCTGCGCTATGCTCGCAATGACCTAGACATAATAATTATGAAGTATAACATTTCAATAACTAAAGTAGAAAAGCCTAAAGTTGAAGGTTTAGATTTTAACAACATTCCTTTAGGAACCACTTTTACAGATCACATGTTTATATGTGATTTTGCTGATGGTAAATGGGAAACACCAAGAATTCAACCTTTAGAATTAATTCCAACTCATCCAGCAGCTATGGCACTACATTATGGGCAGGCTATTTTTGAAGGAATGAAAGCAACTGTTGACGCTGAGGGAAATCCTATGTTGTTTAGAGCAGATAAGAATGCTGCTAGATTGAATTTTAGTGCAGACAGAATGGGAATGCCAAATTTTCCAGAAGATCTATTTGTTGAAGGATTAAAACACTTGGTTGCTATAGAGCAAAACTGGATTCCGCCTCAAGAAGGAAGCGCTTTGTACTTAAGACCTTTTATGTATGCTGATGAGCCGTTTATTGGAATGCGTAACTCAAATAATTTTAAATTTATCATTATAGCTTCACCTTCGGGGCCTTTTTTTACAAAACGAATTAAACTGTTTGCAGAGACCAAATATATTAGGGCTGCTTCAGGTGGTACAGGAGAAGCGAAAGCTGCAGGGAACTATGCAGCAGCAATTCGTCCTACAGAAATTGCAAAATCAAAAGGATACGATCAAGTATTGTGGTTAGATGCCATAGAACACAAGTATATACAAGAAGCTGGTACTATGAATATCTTCTTCAAAATTGATGGGAAATTTATCACTCCAAAAAGAGATGGTTCTATTTTAGATGGAATTACTAGAATGAGTGTGATTGATTTATTAGAGCACAAAGGATATCAGGTAACTGAGCGTCTAATCACTATTCATGAAATCGAAGAAGCTTCTAATAATGAGACATTAGAGGAAGCCTTTGGGACTGGTACAGCTGTTGGAATAGCTTATATTCAAGAAATAGGAATCAATGATAAAACAATTCATGTATCCGATGAAAGTCCAGTTGGGTTGGATGTTAGCAATACTTTAAATGCGATTAAAACAGGAAAAATTGAAGATCCTTTCAATTGGATGATAAAAATTAAAAAAGAGTTTGCATAAAATAATTTGGGCGTTACCTAAAGGTCGCGCTTTCCGCTGTATCTTTTGCAGGAAAAGCAAAAGGATGCCGCTTCAATCGCTAACACGGAAGTAATCGTTTTGTCATTTCTGCTAAGGCAGGAATCCAGAAAATAAATTAGAGCTTAAAAATAGATTCCTGCTTTCGCAGGAATAACACAGATGAAAAAAAATATTCTACAAAAAGCATTTTCAAATCTTTGTACAGCCAAAGCAATGACAGAGTTATATGAAGAAAACTTCAAAGTAGTTTCTAAATATGTTCATGCTACCTCAAGAGGTCATGAAGCTATACAGATTGCTTTAGGAATCCAATTATTACCTCAAGATTATGCTTTTCCATACTACAGAGATGATGCAATGTTATTATCATTTGGTATAGAACCCTATGATTTAATGTTGCAATTGTTAGCAAAGAAAGACGATCCTTTCTCTGGAGGGCGTACTTATTATTGTCATCCTAGTTTAAAAGATGATGACAAACCAAAGATTCCGCATCAATCCTCAGCAACAGGAATGCAAGCTATTCCAGCTACAGGAGCTGCAATGGGAATGCAATATAAAGAATTACAAAATTTAGAAGATCAGGCAGCTAAAATGTCACCTCGAGCGGAGTCGAGAGGTCTTAATCCGATAACGGTATGTTCACTAGGTGATGCTTCCGTAACAGAAGGAGAGATTGCTGAAGCCTTTCAAATGGCAGCATTGAAACAGTTACCTATTTTGTACCTAGTACAAGACAATGGATGGGATATTTCTGCGAATGCAGAAGAAACTAGAGCTCAAAATGCATTTGAATATGCTCAAGGGTTTTACGGTTTGGAGGCTATTTCTATTGATGGTGCAAACTTTACGGAAAGCTATGAATCGCTCGAAAAAGTAATTAATACTATTCGTACCGAACGTAGACCATTTTTGGTGCATGCAAAAGTCCCGTTATTAAATCATCATACATCGGGAGTTCGTATGGAGTGGTATCGAGATGATTTGGAAGAAGCACGTTCTAGAGATCCATATCCTGTGTTGAAACAGCAATTAGTAGATAACGGATTTTCAAAAGAAGAAATTAACAAGATTGAAAAACTAGCGAAAGCAAAGGTTCAAGTTGATTTTGATAAAGCACAAAAGGCTGAAGATCCAAGGCCAGAAGATCTATTCACCCACGATTTTGCTCCCACACCAATTATTGAAGAAGTAGGAGAGCGTTCTCCAGAAGGAAGCGATAAAGTTGTGATGGTAGATTGTGCTTTGTTTGCGGTTGAAGAATTGATGAAAAAACACAAAGAATGTTTGTTGTACGGACAAGACGTTGGTGGTAGACTAGGAGGAGTGTTTCGTGAAGCAGCAACTTTGGCTCAAAAATTTGGAGATGATCGTGTTTTTAACACACCAATTCAAGAAGCATTTATTGTTGGTTCTACGGTAGGAATGAGTGCTGTGGGATTAAAACCAATAGTTGAAGTTCAGTTTGCCGACTATATTTGGCCAGGACTTAATCAGTTATTTACCGAAGTAAGTAGAAGTTGTTACCTATCTAATGGTAAATGGCCTGTAAGTATGATTCTTCGTGTTCCTATTGGAGCTTATGGTAGTGGAGGACCTTATCATTCATCATCTGTAGAAAGTGTGTTGACTAACATTAGAGGGATTAAAATAGCATATCCAAGTAACGGAGCTGATTTAAAAGGATTGTTAAAAGCTGCGTATTACGATCCGAATCCAGTAGTTATCCTAGAGCACAAAGGATTGTATTGGAGTAAAGTTCCAGGAACTCAAGGAGCAACATCTATTGAGCCAGCTGAAGATTATATTTTACCTTTTGGGAAAGCATGGATCTTACAAGAAATATGGAAACAAGAAGAGGAGGAAACATTAACCATTGTTACTTATGGAATGGGAGTCCATTGGGCTATGAATGCTAGTGCTGAATTAGGTATGAAAGATGCCATTGAGGTAATTGATTTGAGAACCTTGTATCCTTTAGATGAAGAAACGATTGTTAAGTCTGTAAAGAAAAACGGAAAGTGCTTGGTAGTAACAGAAGAACCTTCAAGTACAGGTTTTGCAAGAGCCTTGTCTGGTAAAATACAGGAAGTATGTTTTGGTTATTTAGATGCGCCAGTAATGACTATTGGAAGTGAAAATATGCCAGCTATTCCATTAAATAGTACTTTAGAACAAACGATGATTCCTTCAACAGAAAAAGTAAAAACGAAGATTTTAGAGATTCTGAATTATTAATAATTCAGAATCTCTAAAACAATTATTTCATAATTATTTTTTTTACGAATGTGCCATTTCTCTCAGTTTTTATAGTACATAAATATATGCCAGGAGCAACATTAAAATTATTTTTAGAGAAAGTGATCTTCTGAAGACCTGAAGTGTAATTCTTTGGTTTAGATTGAAACACTACCTGCCCATATATATTTGTTAACTCAATTTTAAGATTGCTTTGATATTTCAAATCAATTTTTATATTCATTTTGTCTTCAACAGGATTTGGGTATATTTCCAAAGAAGTGTCTGTATTTGTAAAAGAAGACCCACCAAGCGTAGTGGTTTTATAAGTCCTTCGGATATCCTTTTGAAATAACATGAGATCATTAGCTTTCCAGTTTTGAGAAAGAAAATCAATACTGTTCCCATCTTCATCTTTAACAATCACATCATCTAATTCTTGACCATTATTGATGATAAAACTGATGTTTTTATCTAAAGCGATATCTTCTTTAGAAACCGTTACGTAGGCTATATTATTTGTTATTGTAGTTATAAGATTAAAATTTTCTCTTGCTTTCCAATAGTCACCATAAGCATTCATTTTTTCAATATACACTCCTTCAGGCAATTCTGAGAGTAGTAATTCTTGAGCAGTAAGTTTGTAATTTCTATTAGGATGAATTAATAGTACTGCTGGTGCTCCATTATTATTTGTTTTTTTAAGTACATCCAACCAAATAGCTACTTTATCAGTATAATTTTCTTCATTAATAGGAGTTTCTTTAAAAACATCAGAAATAGTTACAGGCAACTCATATACTTTAGAAGTAGCACCATTGAAACTTCTACTCATTTTATTTTGATAAGGGAAATGAGTCAAAACATCATTCGCGTTATTACTAGAATTGTATAGATATCCTAAAGAATCTAATACATTTACTAGGTATTTATTATAGGCTAAATGCCCAGATCGAAAAGAACGTACTTCTATTGGAAAATCATTCTCAAGAATATTTTTTGATACTTCACATTCCCCAAAGACATTTCCTCCAATGGTCTTATTATCATCATTATAAGGAGTATAATTTGCTTTTGTATTTCCTGTTGCCCCCATAGGAAATATAGTGTTGTCCGCAAAATCTGGAAAATGCCCAACAGAATGAGAGCCTATGGTATGTCCATTGTTAATGATGTCTGTAATTGTAGATGCTCTATTATTATAGAAATCAGAGTTGAGAGCATCAGAAAAATAACGTACAGTAATATTGTAGTCAGTAATAATATCTGTTTCTTTTTCTGAGTCTGCAAATAGAGATAACATATCCATTCCAGAAGAACTATCTATGTCATGAGTAATTATTAAAGTTGATGTAGAGTTTCCAGAACTGGTGTGTTTCCATGTTAAATATGGTATATGTTCTTTAGCAATAGCTCTTATAAATAGCATAAAAACATCTTGTGTAGGTTCAAAACCATTTCCTGAGGTTCTTTGAGCTTCATAATCACGATTTATTTGACTTCGTAAAATCACATCTTTCCAAGAAACCCCAAAACTGTATGTAAAACCATTTCCGCTATTGTTTTTTAGTGCAGCTACAGTTCCATTATTATATGTTCCCAAAATAGTAGCATTAGTAATTTCATAGCTATACGTTTTAATGACTTCATCTAGTTCTTCGTTACCTAATGAAATTTGTTTTTCACTAGGCTCATCTATCCAGTCATAGAATTCAGCAGAAAGACTATCGGACCAATCTATTTTATGATTTATTCTTGAATTTGAAAAACCTGAAATTCCAAATAAAGAGAACAAATCAGAGTCGAGCATTCGTTGAGTAATTAGTATACCTCCATTAGAAACATATTCGGTAAGTAGTACTTTTTCATCATCAGTAAAACTATTGGAATTTATTTGTGAAGAGCAAAGTATGATTGCATAATTTGAAGCTTCTTGTAAACTTGTTGTAACTTTAAAAAGAACCCCCGTTACTTTAAGGATATGTTCAGCAGAAAATAAATTGCTATCGTTGGTTTCAGAATTTCGTTGACTCATATCTAATAGAGCAATACTTCTTTCTTGAATGGATGCAGTAACTACTGTTGTTGTAATTGTTAATAATAATGATATGAAGAATGATTTCATAATAATGAATATTATGATAGCGAAAGATAGAGTGAAAAAGCTCGAACCATCAATTAGGTAATTGCGATATATAAATACTTATTGGAATAATAAGAGGTATTATATTTTAAACGCTAGGCAAACTTAGCTGAAGCTTACTTAATATAGAGAATTGCTCGATAACTGGAAGTTGTATAAGGTTCAATGGACCTAAGAGATCTTTAAAGAGTTTGAACTCGCTAACTAATTCCTATTTAATTTTTAAAATGTAGACTTTTCTAACTTTCTTATCTTTAATGAACTCTCCTAAAAGAGGATAATTAATCCAAAATAGATAAGATGATAATCTTTAAAACGAATAAATTTTATTGTTTCTTTAAAAATTTATAATGATTTAACAAAAAAATTGAACATTTTTTAAGATTTTAAGTATACTGTTAGTAAATTTTTTATCATAAAGGAGTATTTTTACGAATACATCAATTTTATTACGTAAATATTTCATATTCTCATTCTGACCCCTTTGAAGAGAAACAAAATTATATTTTTCTAATTTTTACCCTACTTTTTTTGAGTCGCTCTTCCCTTACGAAAACCTTTTCGAAGGCTGTGATCCCAGTGTTCATTTGGTTTTAAAGGATTTTTATCGAACATTCGCACCGTGTTAACCTTTAAAAAAGAACATTATGACAAGAATTAAATTAACCGCTTTAGCATTCGTATTTTTTACAAGTTTTAGCGTTTTCTCTCAAGAGAAAAAAGAAGAAAAAAAGTTTTCATTTAGTGGAAGTATTGATACCTATTTCAGGTCCAATCTAAATGCTCCTAATGATTTGTTACCAACTGATCCAAATTTTGTAGCACCAGGATCTTCTTTTGCAAATCTTTCAGGTTTTGCATTAGGGATGGTGAATATAATAGGTACCTACGAAGGTAAAGATGTAGGGTTTGTTGCAGATTTAGTTTTCGGACCTCGTGGAGAAGACGCAATTTTTAATTCGCCTTTACTAAGACCAGAAGGAAGTTCTAATATTGTAAATCAATTGTATGCATATTGGAATGTAAGTGAGTCTGTAAAGTTAACGATTGGTAACTTCAATACTTTTTTAGGATATGAAGTAATTTCACCAACGGGCAATTTTAATTACAGTACATCTTATTTATTTTCTTATGGGCCTTTCAGTCACACAGGTGTGAAAGCAGATTTCACACTGTCAGAAAAAACAAGTTTAATGTTGGCTGTTATGAACCCAACTGATGCTACTGAGTATAACCCTAATGGAAATTATGCAATTGGAGCACAGCTTGGTGTCTCTGATCAGTTCCTAAATGTGTTGGTAGATCCAGCATTTTTTGAAATCGACTTTACAGGTGGCTTTAACCTGTCAGAAAAACTCTTTTTAGGAATCAATGCTGCTTATTTAAGTGGAGATGATGATGGACCAGGTTTTTATGGTGCTGCTCTATATCCACAGTATGCAACATCAGAGTCATTCACATTAGGACTAAGAACTGAACTTTTTGTAGAAGATGGAAACTTTGGAGCTATTGGAACTGGACAAGCAGATTCAAGAGTTTTTACATCCACACTGACTGGGAATTACAAAATAGGAGATCTAATGATTATTCCAGAAATCCGTATAGATACTAGCTCTGACAATTTCTTTACCGATAATGATGGATCAATGAATAACAGATTAAGTACATTCTTAATAGCAGCTGTTTATAAATTTTAAATCAAATCAATTATATAACTATTATGACTAATTTATTTTTAACAATTACGGACCCTGTTGTACAGGATGTAGCAAAAGAAGTAGCTGCAATCAAAGCAGATATGGGAATGCTATGGATGCTTCTCGCTGGAATTTTAGTATTCTTTATGCAAGCTGGATTCACATTAGTTGAATCTGGAATGACTCGATCTAAAAATGCTGTAAATATCGCAATGAAAAACTTGCTTGATATATGTGTTGGTTCATTGACTTATTGGTTTATAGGATACTCATTAATGTATGGTGATACGAGTAATGGATGGTTCTTTTGGAGTGGTTTATTCCAAGGAGAAGGAGCAGATTTATTTTTCCAAACGATGTTCGCTGCAACAGCTGCTACCATTGTGTCTGGAGCGATAGCAGGTAGAACGAAATACTCAACATATGCAATATTTTCTATTGTAATGACGGCCATTATCTACCCAATTGCTGGAGGATGGCAATGGCAAGGATCTGGTTGGTTAACCGAACTAGGGTTTATCGATTTTGCAGGTTCGTCAATCGTACACTCTGTAGGTGGATGGGCTGCATTGGTTGCTGCATTTTTAGTAGGATCAAGAATAGGAAAGTTTGTCAATGGTAAAGTAATGCCTATTCCAGGGCATAATCAAGTATTAGCAACTTTAGGAGTATTCATCCTTTGGTTAGGATGGTTTGGATTTAATGGAGGTTCTCAACTTGCTTGGGGAGGTGACGATGCTGTTGCAGCTTCAAACGTAGTATTGATTACAAACTTAGCTGCTGCTGCAGGAGGTTTAGGGGCGTTAATAACTACTTGGATATGGTACGGAAAACCACATTTAGCACAAACATTAAATGGAGCTTTAGCCGGTTTGGTTAGTATCACTGCAGGTTGTGGTAATATGACTTCTGGAGGAGCTGTATTAGCTGGATTATTAGGAGGTGTTCTAGTAGTATTCTCTATAGAATTCATCGAAAAGAAATTAAAAATTGATGACGCTATTGGAGCTGCATCTGTTCACGGAGTTGCTGGTGTATGGGGAACTTTAGTAATAGGACTTTGGGGTGTAGATGGAGATACAGGAATAGGGCTATTTAACGGAGGAGGAGCCTCCCAATTAGGGACTCAAGCAATTGGAGCTTTTGCATATGCTGCATGGGCAATTGTTCTATCGTTTATCATTCTTTTTATTCTGAAGAAAACTCTTGGATTGAGAGTTAGTGAAGAAGTAGAAGTAGCTGGACTAGATATGTCAGAACACGGAACTATAGCATATCCAGGAAAGCGAGACAGAGGAGAGTAAAGATATTTTGAAAGAGAGAGAGAAACCTAAATAATTAATCGATATCATATTGAGTATCTAGGTTTTAAATAGAACAAATAAATAGGTAGCAAACAAAGGCTACAACACAACTAATTATTTGATGAGTTTATGAAAGGAAGAATGCATTGTTTACAGTGCATTTTTCCTGCGTAGGCGAAATATTAGAAAACAAACAAATCAATAAAGAGGAGAGAAGACATGGAAGATCAAGGATTATATTTAAGTGAATTTGAAAGAGATAATTGTGGAGCAGGATTCATTTGTAATTTGAATGGAGAAAAATCCAATCAAATTATACACGATGCTTTAGAGATTTTAATAAAGCTAGAACATAGAGGAGCAGTTAGTTCTGATGGGAGAACAGGAGATGGAGCAGGAATATTAATCGATATTCCGCATGAGTTTTTCTCTCGGGTTTGTGATTTTGAATTGCCAGAACCTAGAGAATATGCAGTAGGTCAGGTCTTCTTGCCAAAGAAATTCAATCAAAGTAGTTATTGTCAAGATGTCTTTGGGAGTGAGTTAAAAAAACAAGGACTAAAAGTATTAGGATGGAGAGATGTTCCTGTTGATACTTCAAACTTAGGAACTATCGCAGCGAAAACACAACCGAAAACAAAACAACTTTTTCTAGGAAAAGGCGAAAAAGAGATCACTGAATTGCAGTTCAATGCAAAGCTCTTTGCTGCAAGAAAAATTACAGAACATACAATTTCAAAATCGAAAATCTCTGAAAGTAAATATTTCTATTTACCAAGTTTTTCAACCACAACAATTATCTACAAGGGATTGTTAATTCCAGAAGATATTGGTCGCTTTTATGTCGATTTACGTCAGCCAGATTTGGTAACAAGATTGGCATTAGTACACCAACGTTTTTCAACAAATACCTTCCCTTCTTGGGATTTAGCACAGCCTTTCCGTTTTATGTGTCATAATGGAGAAATTAACACACTTCGAGGAAATGTAAGTAGAATGCTAGCGCGACAAGAATTGATGAAGAGTGATTTATTTGGTGACGATATGGAGAAATTGTTCCCAATCATTACTGAAGGGAAATCCGATTCAGCCTCAATGGATTTGGCTGTAGAATTGTTATTGATGACAGGAAGGTCTTTACCTGAAGTAATGATGATGTTAGTACCAGAAGCTTGGGAAAAAGACACCTTAATGAAAGTCGATAAAAAAGCTTTTTATGAATACAACTCTTGTATTATGGAACCGTGGGACGGACCAGCTTCTGTGCCTTTTACAGATGGAAATTTCATTGGAGCCTTGTTGGATAGAAACGGATTACGCCCGTCTAGATATACCGTAACGAAGGATGGAAATGTAGTAATGTCGTCAGAAATAGGAGTGTTAAATATCAAACCAGAAAATGTTGTTAAGCATGGTCGTTTAGAGCCAGGAAAGATGTTCTTGGTAGATATGAATGCAGGTAGAATTATAGAAGACAAAGAAATTAAAAAAGAAATTATTTCTAAACATCCATATGAAAAATGGGTCAAAGAGAATACGCTTCCACTTGTTGACATTCCTTACACAAAGAATACAACGCCCGTTGAAGAAACAGATTATAAAACAAGACTTCGTTTGTTTGGATATACTATTGAAGAAATCAATGTCATTATTTCACCCATGGCTGTTCAAGCTAAAGAAGCAATTGGTTCGATGGGAACAGATACACCGTTGGCTGTGCTTTCAGATAGACCTCAATTGTTGTACAATTACTTCAAGCAGTTATTTGCTCAGGTTACCAATCCTCCTTTGGATGGAATCCGTGAGGAAATCATTACAGATATTAGTTTAGCGATTGGTTCGGATAGAAACATTTTTGATGTAATACCAGAACAAGCAAAAAAATTACGCATTCAGAATCCTGTAATTTCTAATGAAGATTTGGATAAAATCAAAAATATTGAGCATCCAGATTTTAAAGCGACATCAGTGCCTATTTTATTTCCTTTAGATGAAGGAGTCAACGGAATTGAAAGAGCATTGGATCAAATGTTAGATGAAGCCATAAAAGCTGTTGATGCTGGATCTAATATTATTATCCTTTCGGATAGAGGAGCAACTAAAGATGATGCTCCAATTCCAGCTTTATTGGCTTGTTCGTATTTGCATCACTCTTTGAATAGAAAAGGAAAGCGTTCCAAATTCGGAATCATTATGGAAACTGCTGAAGCAAGAGAACCACATCATTTCGCGACATTATTTGGTTATGGAGCGAGTGCAATCAATCCATATATGGTCAATGAAATTATTGCACATCAAGTGGCAATAGGTGAAATTAAAGATGTTGAAGCTGATGTAGCAGTGAAGAATTTCAATAAAGCGATTGGAAAAGGAATCTTGAAGATTATGAATAAGATTGGAATTTCAACATTGCATTCGTATCGAGCTTCACAAATTTTTGAAATCCTAGGGTTAAAAAAAGGATTTACTGATAAATATTTCCCTGGAACACCTTCTAGAATAGGAGGAATAGGGTTGTATGTATTAGAAAAAGACATCTATAAAAGATGCAAGGAAGCTTTTAGAAATGATGAAATTGATAGCGCCTTAGATTTAAATATTGGAGGTGATTACAGATGGAGAAGAGATGGAGAACGTCATATGTTCAATCCGACCACAGTATCAAAATTACAGCAAGCAGTTCGCTTAAAAAGCAAAGAAAGCTATAAAGTATATGCCGATAAAATCAACAAGCAATCTCAAGAGTTAATGACTTTGAGAGGCTTATTTGAATTTAACAACTTGGACCCTATCCCTATTGAAGAAGTGGAACCTTGGACAGAGATTGTAAAACGATTTAAAACGGGAGCCATGTCCTATGGTTCCATTAGTCAAGAAGCACATGAGAACTTGGCTGTCGCGATGAATAGAATTGGAGGAAAATCCAATTCAGGAGAAGGAGGAGAAAATAAGAGTCGTTTTAAAAAACTATCGAATGGAGATTCCAAAAATAGTGGTATCAAACAAGTAGCTTCAGGTAGATTTGGTGTTAGTAGTAATTATTTGACAAGTGCGAAAGAGATTCAAATTAAGATGGCACAAGGAGCCAAACCCGGTGAAGGAGGACAGTTGCCTGGACAAAAAGTATTGCCATGGATTGCTGAAGTGCGAAATTCAACTCCCTATGTAGGACTGATTTCCCCACCACCGCATCACGATATTTATTCGATTGAAGATTTAGCACAGTTAATTTTTGATTTAAAGAATGCCAATAGAGAAGCGAGAATCAATGTGAAATTAGTGTCTAAAGTAGGGGTAGGAACTATTGCAGCCGGAGTAGCGAAAGCAAAAGCAGATGTGATTCTAATTTCTGGTTTCGATGGAGGAACAGGAGCATCGCCATTAACTTCTTTAAAACATGCAGGATTGCCATGGGAATTGGGTATTGCTGAAGCGCAACAAACGTTGGTGTTGAATAACCTAAGAAATAGAGTGGTTGTAGAATGTGATGGTCAATTAAAAACAGGACGTGATGTTGCCATTGCTTGTTTGTTAGGAGCTGAAGAGTTTGGATTTGCTACAGCACCATTAGTAGCTTCAGGATGTATTATGATGCGTCAATGTCACTTAAATACCTGTCCAGTTGGAATTGCAACTCAAGATCCTGAATTGCGTAAAAACTTTAAAGGAACACCCGAACACGTAGTTAATTTTATGTATTTCGTTGCAGAAGAGTTACGTCAGATTATGGCATCGTTAGGGTTTAGATCAATTAAAGAAATGGTAGGTCAAACTCAAAAAATAAACTCGAATCCAGCGATCGATCATTATAAAGCAAAAGGGATCGATTTAGAGGCTATTTTGTACAAACCAGAAGTTGAAGGAAGTTCGATTTTGCATAATACAGAAAAACAAAATCACAATTTAGATAAGGTGTTGGATTTGAAAATTATTGACAATGCGAAAGCAGCAATCAAGAATAAAATCAAATCAGAATACAATTACCCAATTCAGAATACCAACCGTTCAGTAGGAGCTATTACAAGTAATGAAATATCAAAATTACACGGAGAAGACGGATTGCCAGAAGATACCTTAACCTTAAACTTTAAAGGGTCGGCAGGACAGAGTTTTGGAGCATTTGCTACCAAAGGATTGACTATGATTGTAGATGGAGAAACCAATGATTATTTAGGGAAAGGTTTGTCAGGAGCTAAAATTGTTGTGAAGAAACCAAAAGAGGCAGACTTTATTGCTGAAGATAATATCATTGTAGGAAATGTTTGTTTCTACGGTGCCATCAAAGGTGAAGCATATATCAATGGAATAGCAGGAGAACGTTTTGCAGTAAGGAACTCGGGAGTAACAACTGTTGTAGAAGGAATTGGAGATCATGGATGTGAATATATGACAGGAGGGGAAGTCGTTGTTCTTGGAAAAACAGGAAGAAACTTTGCTGCAGGGATGATCGGAGGAATCGCGTATGTATACGATCCGTCACATCAATTCAGAAATGATTTATGCAATTTAGAAATGGTAGAATTGGTGCATTTAGAAACCAAAGATCAACATGATTTGAAAAAACTAGTTGAAAATCATGTAGGATACACTGAGAGTAATCTTGGAAAAGAACTATTAAGCGATTGGGAAGTGAAGAAAATGGACTTTATCAAAGTTTTTCCAACCGATTACAGATTGGCACTAGAGAGAATTGAACAAGAGAAATTAACAAAATTAACGGCATAGTCATGGGAGAATTAGGAGGATTTAGAAAGTACGTAAGAGCGCAGGAAAGTAATATCGCTGTTAAGGATAGAGTTAAACATTATAAAGAGTTTACGAAACCTTTGGAGATAAAAGAGCAACAAAAGCAAGGATCTAGATGTATGGATTGTGGAATTCCATTTTGCCATAGTGGTTGCCCGTTAGGAAACTTAATTCCAGATTTTAATGATTTGGTACACCGAGGAGAGTGGAAACAAGCTTTGGAGATTTTACATTCGACAAATAATTTTCCAGAATTTACAGGAAGGTTATGTCCCGCACCATGCGAACAATCTTGTGTGTTAGGAATCATTGACGATCCAGTATCCATAGAAAATATAGAAAAGTTTATTATCGAAAAAGGATTTGAAGAGGGATGGATTCTTCCTAAGAAGCCGTCAAAAAGAACAGGAAAAACAGTCGTTGTTGTAGGCTCGGGTCCAGCTGGATTAGCAGTTGCACAACAGTTGAATAGAGCTGGGCATATAGTAACCATTTTAGAAAGAGATGATAAAGTGGGCGGATTGTTGCGTTATGGAATTCCGAATTTTAAATTAGAAAAAGAGATCATCGACAGACGTATTACTATTTTAGAAGAAGAAGGAATTATATTCAAAACCAATGTGAATGTTGGGGTAAACTATGACATTGAAAAACTCAAAGAATTTGATGCGGTAGTATTATCAGGAGGCGCAACCATGGCACGTAGTATTCCAATTCCAGGAAACGATGCAAAAGGTGTTGTGCAGGCAATGGATTTCTTGACACGCCAAACAAAAGCTCTGTTTAATAAGAGTTTGAAAAAAGATGTCATTAGCGCAAAGGGAAAAGACGTCATAGTTATTGGAGGAGGTGATACAGGTTCAGATTGTGTAGGGACTTCTAACAGACATGGAGCAAAATCAGTAACCAATTTTGAGATCATGCCTAAACCACCTGAAGCAAGAAGTGAAAAAACACCTTGGCCATTTTGGCCTTTGCAATTGAAAACAAGTTCTTCACATGAAGAAGGCTGTGATCGTAATTGGTTGATCAATACCAAGGAATTTGTTACAAACGATAAAGGAGAATTAATTGCATTAAAAACTGTTGAAGTTTCTTGGGAATTGATTCCAGGTGAAAGACCTAGATTGATTGAAAAAGAGGGTTCGGAAAAAACATGGCCTTGCGATTTAGTCTTGTTAGCATTAGGATTTACGGGGCCAGAAAAAACCTTGCCAGAACAATTAGGGTTAGAGTTAGATTCAAGAAGTAATATCAAAGCGTCCATTCAAGATTATGCAACCAATGTTCCAGGTATTTTTACAGCTGGGGATATGCGTAGAGGACAGTCGTTAATTGTATGGGCAATCTCAGAAGGAAGACAAGCAGCGCATCATATCGATGCTTATTTAATGGGAAGCTCTCACTTACCGTTAAAAGATGGTGACGATTTGTTGAGCGCTTAAATCAATGATGAATGTTCAATTAGCTGTCATTTCGAACCGACTGGAAGGAGTGTGAGAAATCTCTTGTCTTTGCGAGGAACGAAGCAATCTATCTAATTGGACTAGCAATACCCCGTTAAAAGATGGAGATGATTTGTTGAGTGCTTAATTTTACTCTTCCTTCAGTCTTTCCTTAAAGAAGGAAGTAAGAAAGACGTGTATAAATTTATTAATTAAAAATACTTGTAACGAAGTCATTTTTTTTGATACTAATAAATGTAATTATTAAAACAAAAAACTTGAATACAAAACTTTTATTAACAGCGAGTACATTATTTTTAGGCGTTATTGGCGTAGGGTTCTCTTTTTTTCCAAAAGAAATATTAATGTATTTAGATATTGATGCAACTCAAATGTTAACTTTCATGGCACAAATTTTAGGAGCTCTATTTTTAGGCTTTGCAATGATGAATTGGATGGCAAGAGGAAGCATAATCGGAGGGATTTATAACCGACCTATCGCAATCGGAAACTTTATGCACTTCGCTTTAGGGGCTATTACTTTGTTAAAGATCACTTTTAAGGCTGAAGTACATGTAGGAATTATAATCTCACTGACTGTTTTTTACACTCTATTCGCATTAAGTTTTGCTTATGTTTTTTTTACTAACCCTACTATGCTAGGAAGTGAAAATTAATTGTCAAAAATAAACTTGCACAACTAAAAAATAATTTCAACATTTGAACCATTCAATGAGAAAACAAATTTTAAATATCGTTTCTATTAGTATTGTCGTGATTATTTCACAACGATAAGGAAGGGTATTGTAAATTTCAACATATATAAAACCTTCCAATTTGGAAGGTTTTTTGTTTTGCTGTCAGTTCGAGTAATTTTCTGTCAGACTGAGTTGAACCCTGAGCCTGTCGAAGGGTGTCGAAGTTAAGAAAATCGTATCGAGAACAGTTTTAAACAAGTAAAATTTTATTCTCGATACTAATTTCATTTATTATCATTCATTAAATTCACTCGAATTGACAAATCTTGTTGAAAACTTTGCACAGATTTACCTCTCGAATTTATATACCTTTATAGGTAAGCTATAAATTGAAAATAAATTAAATGATCTACTTAGAGATAATACTGGCAATATTAAATTTAGCACTAATATTATATATTGCCTTTTTTAAAAGCTATTTAACTGAAAAAGGAAAAAACTATGCAACCAAAGAGGATATAGCAGAAATTACTAAGAAAATTGAGACTGTAAAAAATGAAGTTAGTTTTTCTAATAATCAAAAATCAGAATGGCTTGATAGAAATAAAATTGCACTTTTAAATTATCTAGATAGTTATATTGATTGGACTGAGCACGGAATAGAAAATATTAGCTTTATTGCAAGCAATCCGTTTGGATCTGATAAGATTAGGATATTACTAGATGATCTTTTTTCCATGCATGCAAGTGCAAGTAAATGTTATTGGCAACTTTGTTTATTTGAATATGATGATAAGGAGTTCACCGAAAAGATTAGAAAAATTCATTTACAAGCATATGACCTACATAATATAGTTTTTGAATTTCTATCAAAAATGGAAGGATACGCTGTTACTTTTGAACTTTCTATTAAACATAATAGTGTTATTAAAGATGATAAGATATATGAGAAAACAAAAACCATCGATGAGTTCATTAAAAATAGAGATCAAAAAAAAGAATCAGTACTTGATAATGCCGCTAAATTAATGAACTTAATGAGAAAAAAAATAGCCGAGAAGTATAATAGTGATATTATTCAAAAATAATTTGGAATGTTAAAAAACTTTTCTAACATTTGAACCATTCAATGAGAAAACAAATTTTAAATATCGTTTCTATTAGTATTGTTGTGATTAGTTCACAGCGATAAGGAAGGATATTGTAAATTTCAACATATATAAAACCTTCCAATTTGGGAGGTTTTTTTAGTTTACAGAAATGAGAAACAACACAGTCATTATTATTAGCATTATTGTCATTATGAACTCACCACCGAGTTGATACAGTCTGTGTTATGTAATATAAAAGCCTGAATCAACAATTGATTCAGGCTTTTTTTGTCAATTTTTTTCACTTTTGAACATCAAAGAAATTAACAGGTAAACAATTAATAATCAATAAATTAACTAAAAATCAAATCAAATGAGTTTAAGCCATCAAGAAGAACAAAGAAAAAGGAAAGAACACCAATCAATTATTTTCGAACTGGAAAGCATGAAGAGGGATGTAACAAACAGATATAGAATTCATTTTAAGCAATGAAAGAATTAAATAAACATAGTAGAAGATTAACACAAGATGAATCTCAGCCGGCATCGCAAGCAATGTTATATGCTGTAGGTCTTACCGATGAAGACATGCAAAAAGCTCAGGTCGGTATTGCAAGTACTGGTTACGATGGGAATCCTTGTAATATGCACTTAAACCGATTGAAAGACGAGGTGAAAATTGAGTGTAAAATTGCTGACATGGTTGGTTTAGGATTCAATACAATTGGAGTTTCAGATGGAATATCTATGGGGACCTCAGGGATGAACTACTCATTAGTTTCTAGAGATATTATTGCAGATTCTATAGAAACAGTGGTGAATGCACAAAGTTATGATGCATTGATAGCCATTGTAGGTTGTGATAAAAATATGCCTGGTGCAGTGATGTCTATGTTGCGTTTGAATCGCCCATCCATTATGATGTATGGTGGTACAATTGCTTCTGGAAATTACAAAGGAAGAAAATTGAATATTGTTTCAGCTTTTGAAGCATTAGGTCAAAAGGTAGCAGGAGAGATAGACGAAAATGAATACAGAGAAATCATCAAAAGAGCGATTCCTGGTGCTGGGGCCTGTGGAGGAATGTATACAGCCAATACTATGGCTTCAGCTATAGAATGCATGGGGTTTGCATTACCGTATAACTCATCGATTCCAGCAGAGAATCCTAACAAATTATCAGAAGCTGAAAGACATACAATAGCGATTAAAAATTTATTAGAATTAGATCTAAAACCGTTAGATATTATTTCCAAAAAATCGATAGAAAATGCGATTGCTTTGGTCAATGCTTTAGGAGGTTCTACAAATGCAGTATTACATTTTTTAGCAATTGCCCATGCTGCTGATATCAATTTTACGTTAGAAGATTTTCAAAGAGTTTCTGATAGAACTCCTTTAATTGCTGATTTAAAACCTTCTGGAAAATACTTAATGGAAGATGTTCATGGTGTTGGAGGTACTCCAGCAATCATGAAGTACTTATTGGATAACGGTTATTTACATGGAGAGTGTATGACAGTTACTGGAAAAACATTGGCTGAAAATTTAGCGGATGTTGAAGCCATGGAGTTTGAAGATCAAGATGTGATTTTTCCTACAGACAAAGCATTAAAAACATCAGGAAATATACAGATACTTCATGGAAACTTAGCTACTGAAGGAGCAGTTGCGAAAATTTCTGGAAAAGAAGGATTGTTGTTCGAAGGAAAAGCTGTGGTGTATGATGGAGAACAAGCTGCAAATACAGGAATTTCAGATGGAGAAGTTGAAAAAGGAGATGTTGTTGTCATTCGATATGTAGGACCAAAAGGCGGACCAGGGATGCCAGAAATGCTAAAACCAACATCATTAATTATGGGAGCAGGCTTAGGTAAATCGGTAGCGCTTATTACAGATGGACGCTTTTCAGGAGGAACTCACGGTTTCGTAGTCGGTCATATCACACCAGAAGCACAATCTGGAGGAACAATTGGTTTATTAGAAACGGGAGATATCATCAGAATTAATGCAGAAGACAATTCAATCAATGTATTAATTTCTGATGAAGAACTGGCAGAAAGAAGAGTAAAATGGACTGCTCCAGAACCAAAACACAAAAAAGGAGTTTTATACAAATATGCAAAAACGGTCGCATCAGCCTCAAAAGGTTGTATAACAGACGGGTATTAAAAAGAGAAAAGAATAGAGATAAAAGAGAAAAGATAATAGAAACATTCATGATTGAATTTAATCAGTAAAGAGTCTAACATCCTGTGTCTTGATTCTCAAAATCTAAAAAATATGAATACAGAAACAATAAAAACATCGACTCAAAAGCCAAAAACAACAGAACGTATCACAGGTAGTGAAGCGGTCATTCGTTGTTTGTTAGAAGAAGGTGTAGATACTTTATATGGTTATCCTGGTGGTGCTATTATGCCTGTTTATGATGAACTGTATAAATATCAAGATAAAATACATCATGTACTTACAAGACATGAACAAGGAGCAACGCACGCAGCTCAAGGGTATGCAAGAATATCAGGAAAAGTTGGTGTAGCAATTGCTACCTCTGGACCTGGAGCAACTAATTTAATTACTGGAATTGCAGATGCGCAGATAGATTCTACGCCAATGGTTTGTATTACCGGTCAAGTACCTTCTCATTTATTAGGAAGTGATGCTTTTCAAGAAACAGATATTGTAGGAATTTCTACGCCAGTAACCAAATGGAATCACCAAATCACCAAGGCATCTGAAATACCAGAAGTGATTGCGAAAGCATTTTATATTGCAAAGAGTGGAAGACCAGGACCTGTTTTAATTGACATTACAAAAGATGCTCAGTTTGGAGAATTGGATTTTCATTATGAAAAATGTACCAGAGTTCGTAGTTATAATCCAACACCTCAAGTAGATATAAATAAGGTTTCAGAGGCTGCTGAATTAATCAACAAAGCAAAAAAGCCAATGATTGTTTGGGGCCAGGGAGTGATTTTAGGAGAAGCTGAAGAAGAATTGAAGTCTGTGATTGAAAAGGCAGGAATTCCAGCAGCTTGGACTATTTTAGGAGCTTCAGCGATTTCAACCTCTCATCCATTAAATATAGGGATGGTAGGAATGCATGGAAATTACGCGCCCAACAAGTTAACCAACGAATGTGATGTGTTGATTGCTATTGGAATGCGATTTGACGATCGTGTTACGGGTAGTTTGGATACCTATGCAAAGCAAGCGAAAGTGATTCATTTTGAAATAGATCCAGCTGAAATTGATAAGAACGTAAAAACAGATGTAGCTGTCTTAGGAAATTCAAAAGAAAGCCTTTCTGCATTGCTACCATTATTAAGTGCGAATTCACATTTAGATTGGCATCAAGAGTTTAAAGACCTGTATGCCATCGAATATGAGAGAATCATTAAAGGTGATTTGTATCCTACCAAGGAAGGATTAACGATGGGAGAGGTATTAAAAGAAATTAATATTCAAACCAAAGGGAATGCTGCTATTGTTACAGATGTAGGTCAGCATCAAATGGTTGCTTGTCGCTATGCCGATTTTAATGTGACGAAAAGTAATATTACTTCGGGAGGATTAGGAACCATGGGATTTGGACTTCCTGCTGCAATTGGAGCAAAAATGGCAGCGCCAGAGCGTGAAGTGATTTCAATCTCTGGAGATGGAGGGTATCAGATGACAATTCAAGAACTGGGAACTATTTTCCAACAAAAGGCAGCGGTTAAAGTTGTTGTTCTCAATAATGACTTTTTGGGAATGGTTCGTCAATGGCAACAGTTATTTTTCGATAAGCGTTATGCATCGACAGAAATGACAAATCCAGATTTCGTGGCAATAGCTAAAGGATATTATTTAAATGCAAAACGCGTTACCAAACGTGAAGAACTGGCAGATGCAGTTGCAGAAATGATAGCAAGTAAAGAAGCATATTTTTTAGAAGTATGTGTAGAGAAAGAAGGAAATGTATTTCCGATGATTCCATCAGGAGCATCAGTGTCAGACGTAAGACTTTCTTAAATCATGAAGTTGAAATAAAAAATATAAAAGGCAAAAGTAAAGTTGTCTTTGCGAGTGAAACGAAGCAATCTTTTTTAAAATATTGCCACAGCTTTTTCAAAGCTTAGCAATGACAAGAACTAAAGAGTAATAATAAAGAACAAAGAGAAAAAAGAGTAAAGTCAGTTAAGGTTATAATTATTGAATAACTAACAACTAACAACTAATTACTAGGTACTAAAACCTGAATGAATGGAGAATCAAAAACAATTATTTACAGTTTCAATTTATACTGAAAACAATATAGGGTTGCTAAATCGTATTTCAGCAATATTTCAACGAAGACACATTAATATTGAAAGTATTAATTCTTCAGTCTCTGAAATTGAAGGTGTCTCTCGATTCACTATTATTGTGAATTTGAGTGAAGAACAAATGAAAAAAGTTATTGGACAAATAGAAAAACAAGTTGAGGTTATTAAAGCCTATTATCATACTGAGGACGAGACGATTTATCAAGAGTCTTGTTTGTTTAAAATCAAATCTGATTTACTATTTGAAGAACGTCAAATTCAAAACATCATCAAAGAAAGCAATGCACGAATTGTAACAGTGAATAAAGAATTTTTTGTCCTAGAAAAATCAGGAAGAAGAAATGAAATCGAGTTATTACACAGAGAATTAAGTGTGTTTGGAATTATGCAGTTTACGAGATCTGGACGAATTGCTGTTACTAAAGAAGAAATGAAAATATCACAAATGCTAGCCGCATTTAATTAAAAATAGAAACATGGCAAATTATTTTAATACACTATCATTAAGAGATCAGTTAGAGCAATTAGGGAAATGTAGATTCATGGAGTCTTCTGAGTTTGAAGATGGAGTGAAAGCACTATTAGGAAAGAAAATTGTAATCGTAGGTTGTGGAGCTCAAGGATTGAACCAAGGGCTAAACATGAGAGATTCTGGATTAGACATCTCTTATACATTACGTGAAGTAGCAATAAAAGAACAAAGAGCTTCTTATAAAAATGCGACGTCAAATGGATTTGTTGTAGGAACTTATGAAGAGTTAATTCCAACAGCAGACTTGGTATTAAATCTAACACCAGACAAGCAGCATACCAATGTGGTAAAATCTGTAATGCCTTTGATGAAAAAAGGAGCTACATTATCGTATTCTCATGGATTCAATATTGTTGAAGAAGGAACAAAGATTCGTGAAGATTTAACTGTAATCATGGTAGCACCAAAATGCCCAGGAACTGAGGTAAGAGAAGAATATAAACGTGGATTTGGAGTACCTACATTAATTGCTGTACATCCAGAGAATGACCCTCAAGGAAAAGGCTGGGCGCAAGCAAAAGCTTATGCTGCAGGAACAGGTGGTGATAGAGCAGGTGTATTGGCTTCTTCTTTTGTTGCTGAAGTGAAATCGGATTTAATGGGAGAACAAACCATTCTTTGTGGAGTGTTGCAAACAGGTTCAATCCTTTGTTTTGATAAGATGGTTGAAAAAGGAATCAATCCAAATTATGCTGCGAAATTAATTCAGTACGGATGGGAAACAATCACCGAAGCCTTAAAGCATGGTGGAATTACCAACATGATGGATAGACTTTCTAATCCAGCAAAGGTAAAAGCGTATGAATTATCTGAAGAATTAAAAGAAATCATGCAACCATTATTTGGGAAGCATATGGACGATATTATTTCAGGTCATTTTTCACAAACAATGATGGAAGATTGGGCAAATGATGATGTAAACTTATTGACTTGGAGAGAAGCGACAGGTGAAACAGCCTTTGAAAAAACTACGTTGACTTCTGACGAAATTTCTGAACAAGAATATTTCGATCATGGAGTATTAATGGTTGCCTTTGTAAAAGCAGGAGTGGAGTTAGCTTTTGAAACCATGGTAAGTGCAGGGATCATTGAAGATTCTGCTTACTATGAGTCATTGCACGAACTTCCATTGATTGCAAATACCATCGCAAGAAAGAAACTATACGAAATGAATCGTGTAATTTCTGACACAGCTGAATACGGATGTTACTTGTTTGATCATGCTTGTAAACCATTGTTGGTTGACTTTATGAAAACTGTAGAAACGGACATTATAGGAACTGATTTTGCAACTTCAAATCAAGTTGACAATGCAACGTTGATTGATGTAAATGATGCGATTAGAAATCACCCTATTGAAGCAGTTGGAAAGAGATTGCGTAGTGCAATGATTGCAATGAAAGCAATCAAAACAGAAGTAAACGAAGAAGCTGTAGTTTTAGCGTAATCTATGAAGACTCAAGTGATATACCGTCCAACTGTTGATGCTGTAAAAAAAGCAGCTGTCAATCTTAAAGATGTTGTATTAACAACGCCTTTAATGAAGAACGACAGGTATTCTGAAGATTTACAGAGTACTATCTTTTTTAAAAGAGAAGATTTACAACAAGTTAGATCGTATAAAATACGTGGAGCCTATAATAAGATTTCTTCATTGACACATAAGCAAAGACAAAATGGAATTGTTTGTGCCAGTGCAGGAAATCACGCTCAAGGAGTTGCCTTGTCATGTAAAACCCTCAAAATTCAAGGTGTTATTTATATGCCATCACCAACGCCAAAACAAAAGATCGATCAGGTGAAAATGTTTGGAGGAGATTATATTGATGTTATCTTAATTGGTGATTCTTTTGACGATGCTCAGTATGCAGCTAAATTAGAAAGTGATCGATTGCAAAAAACATTCATACATCCTTTCGACGATGAAAAAATAATTGAAGGCCAGGCTACAGTTGGCTTAGAGATTCTAGAACAGTTTAAGGAGCCAATTGATTATATATTTGTACCTGTTGGAGGTGGTGGATTGTCAGCAGGGGTGTCTTCTTATATCAAACAAATATCTCCAGAGACACGAATCATTGGAGTAGAACCAGAAGGAGCACCATCGATGTCTACTTCAATAGAAGTAGGAGAAAACATCCCATTGGAAACTATTGAAAATTTCGTAGATGGAGCAGCTGTGAAACGAGTTGGTGATCTAAATTTCTCTCTATGTAGTAAACTTTTAGACGGTATGATTACCGTGCCTGAAGGAAAGATTTGTCAAGTTATTTTAGACTTATACAACAAAGAAGCCATTGTGGTAGAGCCAGCAGGTGCTTTAAGTATCGCAGCTTTAGATACATACAAGGATCAAATCAAAGGGAAGAATGTTGTTTGTGTTGTGAGTGGTAGTAATAACGATATTACTAGAACAGCAGAAATCAAAGAAAGAGCCTTATTATATGCAAACTTGAAACATTATTTCATTATTAAATTTCCTCAAAGAGCTGGTGCTCTACGAGAGTTTGTTGCAGATATTTTAGGGCCTAATGACGATATTACTCACTTTGAATATACGAAGAAAACCAATCGGGAAAATGGGGCAGCTGTGGTAGGTTTAGAATTGAAGTTAGCTTCAGATTTAGACCCGTTAATTGCCAGAATGAAGCGACATAATTTTTATGGAGATTACTTAAATGATAAACCTGATTTATTTCAGTTTTTAGTCTAGTAATATGTTAACGTTAGTTCACAAACTTTAACAAATTCGTGCTGGTAATATTATTATATTTACGGAATAAAATTTTCAACCAAATATAATATTATGACTAAATTTAAATTGCGTTCAGTAATTTTCATTTTTGCGTTAGCAATATTTACCTTTATATCTTGTGAAAAAGATTCAGGTGATAAACTATCGATTGAATTTGAAAAGTACGAACTTGAAAATGGATTACAGGTTATTTTGCATCAAGATAAATCTGATCCGATTGTTTCCTTAGCTATTCAGTATGATGTAGGTTCAAATCGTGAAAAAACTGGACGAACAGGATTTGCACATTTATTTGAACACATGTTATTTCAAAAATCTGAGAATGTAGGAGAAGACCAATTCTTTAAAATCATACAAGATGTAGGAGGTACCTTAAATGGAGGTACTGGTAAAGATGCCACTACTTATTATGAAGTTGTTCCTAAAAATGCACTAGAAACCATTATGTGGTTAGAGAGCGATCGTATGGGGTATTTAATCAATACGGTTACTGAATCAGCATTTTATAATCAACAAGAAGTTGTACAAAATGAAAAAAGACAACGTGTAGATAATAACCCTTATGGACATACAAATTCGGTATTAGATGAAGCTCTTTATCCAGCAGATCATCCATACAACTGGCAAGTTATAGGAGCATTAGAACACCTTAAAAATGCTACGGTACAAGATGTAAAAGAATTTTATGATAAATATTACGGGCCAAACAATGCAACTCTTGTTTTAGCTGGAGATTTCGAAACTGAGGATGCAAAAGCTTTAATTGAAAAGTATTTTGGTGAAATAAAAAGACGTCAGGAAGTAGAGCCTCTAAAACCTCAAAGAGTAACATTATCAGAAACGAAAAGGTTGTATCATGAAGATAATTTTGCAAGAGCAGCTCAACTTAATATGGTATGGCCTACAGTAGAGCAATATACTGAAGATGCGTATGCATTAAACTTTTTAGCACAATTGATCTCTAGAGGTAAAAAAGCGCCAATGTATAATGTACTGGTAAAAGATAAGAAGTTAACAAGTAGAACGATTGCATTTAATAGTTCTCAGACTTTAGCCGGAGCATTTAGAGTAATTGTAACTGCAAATAGAGGTAAAAACTTGACAGATGTTGAGTCGGCTGTTTTAGAGTCGTTCCAAAAATTTGAAGAAGAAGGAATTACAGATCAAGATGTAGAAAGAATTAAAGCTGGTTTAGAAACTGGTTTTTATAATGGAATCAGCAGTGCCTTAGGAAAAGGTTTTCAATTGGCAAGATATAGTGTTGCAACTGGAGATCCAGGATTTGTAACTCAAGATATTGAAAATATTAAAGCTGTAACCAAAGAGGATGTTATGAGGGTGTATAACAAGTACATAAAAAACAAGCCTTATGTGATTACTAGTTTTGTACCTAAAGGACAATTAGATTTAGTCGCTGAAAACTCTACTAAAGCTGCTGTTGTTGAAGAGGTAATAAAAGAGAATGTTGATGTAAATATAGTTGATAGAGATTCTACTGTTATAAAAACTCCAACAAAATTTGATAGATCTGTAGCTCCTCAAATAGGAGAGTCGCCAAAATTAAACATTCCTGAATCGTGGTCATTAACATTGAGTAATGATATGAAGGTATTAGGAATTAAGCAAACAGAAATTCCTGTTGTTAATTTCAGTATCGTTATTGATGGAGGTCACTTATTAGATTCTTTTGAAAAGAATGGTGTGGCAAACTTAATGACAGACATCATGATGGAAGGTACTGCTAATAAAACTCCTCAACAATTAGAGGAAGAGATTGAACTTTTAGGAGCTTCTATCAATATGTATACAGGTAGAGAAGCTATTACTATCAGAGGAAATACGCTGGTTAGAAACTTTGATAAAACAATGAAACTTATTGAAGAAATTCTTTTAGAACCTAGATGGGATGAAGAAGAGTTAAAAAGAATTAAAACAAGTACTATCAATAGTATTAGACGTTCGGCAGCCAATCCAAATGTGGTTGCAGGAAATGTTAGAAACAAAATTTTGTATGGTGATAAGCATATTTTTGCGTACCCAACAAGTGGAAGTGTAGCTTCTGTTGAAGCTATTAAGATGGACGATTTAAAAGCTTTTTATGCTCAAAATTTTTCTCCTTCAGTAAGTAAATTTCATATTGTAGGAAATATAGATAAAGATGCAGTTATTGCTACTTTAAATAGTTTAGAGAAAAACTGGAAAAGTAAAGAGGTTACTATTCCTACATTTGAAATGAATCCAGATAGAAATAAATCATCATTGTATTTTGTAGATATTCCAAATGCAAAACAATCAGTAATCAATATTGGTTATTTATCAATGGCTAGAACAGATCCTGATTATTTTGCGTCTACAGTAATGAATTATAAATTGGGTGGTTCTTTCTCAGGAAATGTAAACTTAATTTTAAGAGAAGAAAAAGGGTATACTTATGGAGCTAGAACAGCTTTTAGTGGTACGAAAGTAAGAGGAACATTCTCTGCAACTTCTAGCGTAAGAACCAATACAACTTTTGAATCTGTAAATATTTTCAGAGATGAAATCAATAAATATAAAAACGGAATCTCTCAAGAAGATTTAGATTTCACTAAAAATGCATTAATAAAGTCAAATACAAGGCGTTATGAAACTCAAGGTGCATTATTAGGAATGCTTCAAAACATTAGTAAGTATAATTTGCCTGTTGATTATATTGCTGGTGAAGAGAACATTATTAGAAACATGACATTAGAGCAGCACAAAGCTTTAGCAAATAAATATTTAGATGCATCCAAGATGGGCTATTTAGTTGTAGGAGATGCAGCTACTCAGTTTGCGAAGTTTAAAAACGCTGGATTTGATGAAGTTTTATTATTAGATAAAGATGGAAAAGAAGTGAAATTGTCAAAAATTAAGCTTTAAAACTATCAATCTGATAAAATAAAAAAAGGTGTGATGAAAATCACACCTTTTTTTATTTTAAGAAGTAAAACTCATTTATCTTAGCTAGAGATTATAATAAAATGAACCATGGGAATTCCAGAGATATATAAAATTACTGAAACAGTTGAGCAAAACACTTATTTACTGAATGGTGAGTTAAAGCCATGGACTGGACAAACAGCTAATGTATATTCAACTATTTCATCCACTGAAGCATATAAGCCTACGTTATTAGGCTCCATTCCACAATTAGGAGGAGAAGAAGCTATGGAAGCATTAGATGCTGCTTGTAATGCCTATGATAAGGGAAAAGGATTATGGCCAACTATGAAAGTGGTAGATCGTATTGCTTGTATGGAAAAGTTTGTAGAGCAAATGAAAACCAAGCGAGAGGAAGTTGTGAAACTTCTGATGTGGGAAATTGGAAAAACTTTAGGAGATTCTGAAAAAGAATTTGATAGAACTATTGATTATATCTACGATACTATCGAAGATTATAAGCAGATGGATAGAGATAGTGCCAAGTTCGAAAAAAATGATGGAGTCCATGCACATATCCGAAGAGGTCCTTTGGGCGTTGTATTGTGTTTAGGGCCTTATAATTACCCATTAAATGAAACTTTTTGTTTGTTAATTCCTGCGCTAATCATGGGGAATACAACCATTTTTAAACCAGCTAAGTTTGGAGTGTTATTAATTTCACCATTGCTAGAAGCTTTTCAAAATAGCTTTCCAAAGGGAGTCGTGAATATCATTTACGGAAGAGGGAGAACCTTGGCAACTCCGATCATGGAATCTGGAAAAATAGATGTGCTAGCTTTAATCGGAAATAGTACATCAGCAAAAGCATTGCAAAGTCAACATCCAAGAGGGAATCGATTGCGCTTAGTGTTAGGCTTAGAAGCTAAAAATCCAGCAATTGTTCTAGCAGATGCAGACATGGATGTTGCGATAGATGAATGCATCACAGGATCTTTATCATTTAACGGACAACGATGTACAGCCTTAAAAGTATTGTATGTACATGAAGATATTATAGAAGAATTTAACAAGCGTTTCTCTGCTAGAGTAGATGACTTAAAATTAGGAAATCCATGGGAATCAGGGGCTAAATTAACGCCATTGCCAGAACCAGACAAACCAGCATACATTCAAGAGTTGATTGATAACGCAAAAGAAAAAGGAGCTAAAATATTAAATGCTAAAGGAGGAGAAGTAACTGATAATTATATTTTCCCTGCTGTGATGTATCCAGTTACAAAGGATATGAGAGTTTTTCAAGAAGAACAATTCGGACCCATAGTGCCTATTGTTCCTTTTAAAGATATTGATGAACCTCTAGATGATATTGCTGATTCTAACTACGGACAGCAAGTAAGTTTGTTTGGTAAAGACGTACATACCTTATCTCCATTGATTGATAGTTTGGTAAACTTGGTTTGTAGAGTAAATTTAAATAGTTCTTGCCAAAGAGGACCCGATGTATATCCATTTACAGGAAGAAAAGATTCAGCTGTAAGTACCTTAAGTGTACACGATGCATTACGATCTTTCTCTATCAGAACCTTTTTAGCATCCAAGGATAACGACTATAACAATGCAATTCTAGAAGAATTATTAGAAAAGAAGACCTCTAATTTTATTAGTACTGACTATATTTTGTAGAAATATCAATATATTATATATTATTATCCCGTCAATATTTATGGATAAAAAAAAGTATTTAATAGATATAACTAGTTACCATTAATACAAAAAAAATGAAGCCAAATATATTTATAAGCTCAACTATCCACGATTTAGGTCACTTGAGGGATTCTATACGTGACTTGATTTCGGAATTGGGCTACAACCCAATAATGAGTGAATATGGAGATGTTGGTTACCTACCTTCTGAATCAGCAGAGGATTCCTGTTACATAGCAATGAGAGAATGTCAAATGTCTATAATGATAATAGGCAAGCGCTATGGTTCTATTTCCGATAACGGGTTAAGCATTACTCATAATGAATTTAAAACTGCGAGAGAAAGAAATGTTCCTGTAATATTTCTAGTTAATGAAGAGGTTTTATCATTCAAAAGAGTTTATGAAGCAAATGTAAAAGGCTCAGAAATGAACTTTCCTGGTATGGAAAACCCTTCTAAAATCTTTGAATTGATTAAAGAATTTACTGAATCTAAATTAAACAACGGGCTAATAACTTTTAATAATGTACAATCTGCGAAAAATAATCTTAAAAAACAGCTTGCACATATTGTCGGAGACTTACTAAAAAAACGTTTTGACCCTATACAAGGAGAAATTAAAGATATTTTATCTGAAATAACTACATTGAGACATATCTTATTAAAAAATGAGCAGGAAATAGCTCAACAGTTTTCAGTAGCATTTAGATTTTTATTAAACGAAGAAAATGATTATTTAAAAGATATTTCGGAAATAGTATCAGGCTCCTTAGAGAAAGCAGTACCTGAATTATTAAAATACAGTTCTTTTAAATCATACTTATCATCAAGGGAAGTAGAAATAAAAGAACTTGATACTCAAACAGCACATAAAACTATGGGAATGGGTGCTGATAGAGATAAGGTGGATAATAGAATAATGAAAGTGTTCTTTGCCGAACTACCATATGGAACCATAAGATACAGAGCCTCGATTGGTGGAGAACCTGATTACGATATTCAACCTGTTTCCGAGGATGACAAAGGAGTAATAGTTGGATTTGGAAGAAAATTATTTGTGAGTAATCAAAATGGTATATTGCTATTAAATGCAATGTTTGAGAAACTGAAAGAAACAGTTGGTAAAAGTACTAGTGGCAACAACGCATAAAGTTAATTGCTAGTTCAATTCTACTTTATGAAATCCTCACGAAATTTTACTATTAAACAACCTTAGTTTATCGTATTATTAAAAATAAACACCTGAAAATAAATTATCTACAATTATCAAGATCGATTTTAGAAATAAATATAAAAATCTAAAATTTTCAGTACCAACGCATTGTCATTCCAAATGATTTTATACTTTTACCCCATGATTTTAGAGCAAAATAAAATAGGAACCAATTTTCCCGTACGCCGTCGCCGCTAATTCAAAACTACAAGCGCAACGAAGTAATCCTATTTTATTAAAAATCAAATTGAACACAACATTTTACATAGCATCTTTCAGAATTAAAATTATCTCTCAAGATAATACTATTCGAGTACGTCGCATTTTTCCACGTCGCCCGTAAGGGTATCTATAAATTAAGGAACTCAGGTGAGTCCGGTTCCGATTTCAATCATCATCATTTCAAGTTTAAACTATTAAAATCAAGAGTTTGGATATCATTATTGCTGATAAGTCACACAATATTTATGCAGAAATCATCTGCAAAACCATCGAAGATTCTGCCAATGTTAGAGGAACTGGTATTGCCAGAAGAACTTCTGAGTACATCATTACCAAAATGGAAAATGGAAATGCTGTCATTGCCATAGACGGTGGTATGTTTGTAGGGTTTTGCTATATCGAAAAATGGGATCACGGAAAATTTGTTGCCAATTCTGGATTGATTGTTCATCCCGATTATAGAGGAAAGGGAGTCGCAAAATTAATCAAAGCGAAAGTTTTTGAACACTCAAGGACTAAGTTCCCTGATGCGAAAGTATTTAGTATTACCACGGGTTTACCTGTGATGAAGTTGAATAGCGATCTAGGCTATAAACCTGTAACATTCTCTGAGTTAACAAAAGACCAATCGTTTTGGAAAGGTTGTCAGACCTGTAAAAACTACGATGTGCTTCAAAGAACCTCTCAAAGCATGTGTTTGTGTACAGGAATGCTGTACGATCCTAATTCAAAAGATAGTAAGAATCAGAAAAAAGTAAAAGAAAATGTTTTCAAAAGGTTGAAGAGCATTAAACAAACAATCTTTCTAAAGAAAACTAAAAATAAGATGTCATAGCGAGGAATGAAATGACGTGGCTATCTCATGAAAAAGATTACCACAGCTTTTATAAAGCTTCGTAATGACGTTAAATTAATAAAATAAAAAATGAAAAAATTAGTATTAGCATATAGTGGCGGATTAGACACTTCGTATTGTGCCGTTTATTTCTCTAAAGACTTAGGGTATGAGGTGCATGCGGTAAGCGTAAACACTGGAGGGTTTTCTCAAGTTGAAATCAATGAGATTGAAAAGAAAGCCTACAAAATGGGTGTAACTGATTATAAAAACATCAATGCCATAGACACCTATTATCAAAAGGTAGTGAAGTATTTGATTTACGGAAATGTGTTGAAGAACAATACCTATCCTTTGTCTGTCAGTGCAGAAAGAATCATTCAAGCTATTGAGATTGTTGAATACGCGAAAGAAATTGGAGCCGATTATATTGCTCATGGAAGTACAGGAGCAGGGAATGATCAAGTGCGATTCGATTTAATTTTCCAAACTCTAGCTCCAGAAATTGAAATTATTACGCCAATCAGAGATAGACAATTGACAAGGCAACAAGAGATCGAATACCTACAATCTAAAGGCATTAAAATGTCATGGTCTAAAGCTCAGTATTCTATCAACAAAGGATTGTGGGGTACAAGTGTTGGAGGCTTAGAAACATTGACTTCAAATACGCCTTTACCAGAAGAAGCTTATCCGTCTCAGTTAACAAAAGAAGGAAGCGAAAAAGTAAAATTGACTTTCTCAGAAGGAGAGTTGATGGCTGTAAATGATGAAGAAGGATTGCCACAAGATTCTATTGAAACATTGAATG
>Ga0115559_1000102_pt1 | contig 55798 bp, 53 predicted proteins | sample COGITO_mtgs_1105_3_FD_87281 | JGI IMG/M metagenome (GOLD analysis project Ga0115559, IMG submission 87281) | Pelagic marine microbial communities from North Sea - COGITO_mtgs_110506 | ecosystem: Environmental > Aquatic > Marine > Epipelagic | place: Germany:Helgoland, sampling site Kabeltonne... | reverse complement strand
TTTTGATTTAGCAATTGTTACGTCTAATTTGAAAAACGAAAAGTTTCAAAAAATTGCTTTATTAGGCAATCATAATAAGAATCGAAAAGCAGTATATCTAAAAGAGAATAATCAACCTTTAGTTCTTGTTGGAAATACAAAAATAACAGGAGATGTTTCACTTCCTAAAAGAGGCGTTAAGACAGGAAATATTGCTGGTACTGCCTATTATGGAAGTAAATTAGTGTATGGAACTATTGAGACAAATACAAGAGAGTTTCCTCAAATTAAGAATATAGCCTATTTACAAAGACTGATTAAAGACTTGCCGTTTGAAGAGGTAAAGTATTTCAATTTAGAAGATGATATAAAAATTAATCAGCCTTTTACAGAAGAAACTTTATTGTTTGAAACCGAAGGATCTTTGAGTTTAAGAAACATGAGTTTGCAAGGAAATGTAGTAGTGGTCTCTAGGACTAGAATCCATATTTTTCCTTCTGCAAAATTGGAGAATATCATCATCATTGCCCCTGAAGTTATTATAGAATCGAATGAGAATATTACTTGTCAAATATTTGCAAGCAAGAGAATTTTGGTCAAAGAGAACTCCAAATTATCATACCCTTCTAGTTTGACCTTAATGAATGATGAGGTTCCTAATAAACAAGATGAAAATTCAGGGATTCAGATAAAAGACGGAGCTGATGTTAGAGGAATTCTTTTATATCATTCAAGCAGTAAAGAAAGTAGTTACAATACACAGGTTTTAATTAGTGAAAAAGCAACAGTTACCGGTGAAGTGTATTGCAATAAGAATTTTGAATTATTAGGGATAGTCAACGGATTTGTATATACCAATAGTTTTATAGCGAAGCAATTTGGAGGCGTATATATCAATCACATTTACAATGGAACAATCAATTCCGAAAGTATTTCAGAAGAGTATAGTGGCCTTTTTATCGAAGAGAATAATTCAAAAGTGATAAAATGGATAGAATGAGAATTAAAAAAAAAATTGTTCGAGTCAATGGGTCTTCTTTGGTGGAGACGTTGATTGCAACAATTATTATTATGATTGTTTTTGGAATTGCGATGGTGAGTATTAGCAATATTCTAGAAAGCAATATAAAAAGTAGTACAAGCGCCATTGATACGGAACTGAACAAATTAATGTACCTCTATGAAAACGGAAACCTTGAAGTTCCGAGTTCAGGATCTCTCAAAGAATGGCAAATAAAAGTTGAAAAAGTAAAAGAAGGAGAAACTAATTATATCCTTTTTGAAGGCATACATAAACAAAGTAAAAAAGTAAGAACACACAAGCTCTTTGAAAAAGAATGAAAAAGCTAGAAGCCTTTACATTGAGTGAATTACTCGTAGTGCTTGTCATTACAAGCATTGTTGTAACCTTGTCTTTTTTGGCTTTAACCAACGTGCAAAAGCAAGTAAGAAATGTTACTAAAACTTTTGAAAAACAACAAAGAATAGGAAAGATAGAGCGATTATTATATAACGATCTCAATCGATACCAAGCAAGCTATGATGAAAGCAAGAAACAATTGTTTTTAAGGAATTCTAAAGATTCGGTTTTGTATCGATTTACAGAGAACTTCATTTTTAGAGAAAAGGATTCAATGGAATTAGGGTTTGCAAAAACTACTTTTTACCTCGATGGTAAAGAAGTTATTTCAGGAACTATAGATGCTCTTGAGTTCTCGTTTACTAACACCTATACACAAAGTAGTTTTTTTGTGTACAAAAGAAAAGATGCAGCATATTATATCAATCAATAAATGGCGTTTCAACTAGATAATATAAAAGATAAAAGTACTCGGAGTTCAAAAAAGAACCTTGATGTAAGTACTATCCTAAAGAAGGAAATCACCTTGTTTGGAACCTCTTTTAATAATAAAAAGAAAGAAGCTTTCTATATTGAGTTAAACGTTCTTTTACAAGCAGGATTGACCTTAAAAGATGCACTACATCTGATGGCAGAAGAACAGTCTAAAGTGAATGATAAAAAGATTCTTCAAAATCTTCAAGAAGAAATTATCTCGGGTAAAAATTTTTCCGATGCCATTAGAAAACAAAAACACTTCTCTGAATACGAATTCTATTCTATTCAAATAGGGGAAAGAACAGGAACTTTAGACAAGGTCTTCAAAGAGTTAGGACAATTTTATCTTCGCAAGAATCAACAGAGGAAAACCATTATAGGAGCTTTATCGTATCCAATAATTGTATTACTCACGGCATTTATTGCGATTGCTTTTATGCTAAAATTTGTGGTACCCATGTTCGAAAATATATTCAAGCAAAACGGCACAGAACTACCTTGGCTGACCAAAATAATTATCAGTGCTTCTGATGCTTTTGAGCAATACTTTTGGGTTGCTAGCTTACTGATCATTGGGCTTTTTATTTTTTTTAGAGTTTCAAGAAAAAAGGTTTGGTATAAAAAAACGAGCTCTTCGTTTTGGTTAAAAATCCCTTTTATTGGAGAGTTTATACGGAAAGTAAGAATTGCTCAATTTACACAAGCCATCAATTTATTGACTAGTGCGAAAGTGCCTTTGTTGAATGGAATTCAGCTTACAAAGAAAATGATCGATTATTACCCACTGCAAATTGCATTGGAAAAAGTAGAGAAAGACATCTTACAAGGAAAAAGTTTTCATGAAAGTGTAGAAAGCATTCCTATTTTCGATCGGAAAATGAGCTCGTTGATTAAAGTAGCAGAAGAAACCAATCAGAATGAAACGATCTTTAGACGACTCACAGAACAGTACAATCAAGAGATAGAATACAAATCTAAAATGATTAGTTCTACCATAGAACCCATTATTGTACTAGTTCTTGGAGCTATTGTTGCCGTAGTACTCATTGCTATGTATCTACCAATGTTTAAACTCAGTACGGTGATAGGGTAATGCTGATTAATAATTTGGTTGACGTGGATTTTAAATCCGCGGGTACACGTTGTCCGCGCGTGCTTTACTCCTGAAAATCAGGATTCGACACAAAATTGTTATCAGAAAGTGTCAATAAAAACGCTTTTAAATCGGCTTTATCTTGAGCGGAAAGCTGCACACCTCCTTGCTGTACTTTTTTCATCAATGGATCGATTGTTGAAGAACTTTTAAGACCTTCACTATAATGATTGATTACATCGTCCAAAGTTGCAAAACGCCCATCATGCATATACGGAGCAGTAAATATTAGGTTTCGCAAAGAAGGAGAGCGGAATTTCCCATTGTCATTTGGGTCGCCAGTTACATCACCCAATCCTAAATCGGTAAATGTATTATCCAATCCGTTGTTGTGAAAGGCATTGTCTGTCCAAAGTGGGTTGTTATCACTTCCATGACAGTGAAAGCAGTCGCCTTTAGCTTCGTCCATAAACACATTGAATCCATTCAGTTCTTCAGCAGTCAGTTGCGCAGTTCCTAATAGATGTTGATCAAATTTTGAGTTGCCAGAAATTAAGGTACGTTCAAACTGTGCAATAGCTTTGGTAACCAGTGTAGAATCTATTGTGGAGGTTCCAAAAGCACGTAAAAACAGGTTCGGATATTGAGAATCTTGTTGCAGTTTATTGACAACATCGGTCCAAACACTATGCATTTCAATCGGATTTCTTACAGGTTCTAAAGCTTGTCGCTCTAAGCCAAGTTCTTTTCCATCCCAGGTAAATCTATCTGAAAAATTCCAAGCCAAATTGAATAAAGGCATAGAATTTCTAGTTCCGAAAGCACCATCAATACCATCACTAAAACGAGTGTCGTCTGTAAATGAGTTTTGAGGATTGTGACAACTAGCACATGATTGTGTGTTGTCTCCAGAAAGTCTTTTTTCGAAAAATAATTTTTTGCCCAAGGCAATACCCTCTTCAGTAAGCGGGTTGTTATTTGGAACTAAAGGAGCGATTAATTTTTGCTGAAATAAGTCAGGAATATTTAAAGAGGCTGGTATTGGAGTGTATACATCTTCCGCGTCGTTACTCGAACTTGAACAAGATGTGAACAAGAAAAGAGAAAGGAATAAGAAAAAGACTTCCGTTTTCATCGTTATTGGATAATATTGACCAAACTAAAGACACTAGTGCCATTTTGACTCATTAAAACTTGAGCATCAGAATTGGGCATCAAAACAGTATTTAAAACATTTAAATCCCAAAGATTGGGAGTAGAGAACCATTCGTAAATATCCATTTGTATATTTACATTTGTGTTGTTACCAACTATAATTTCTCCCAAACTTACTTGAAACGAAGTATCCTGAAACACCAAGTTATTAGGATCGGTAATATCAACGGCTCTGATGGCATGATAATTAAAAGGAGCTTCAGCACTATTTGTATCTAAATATTTTCCATCAAATTGCATATAATGATAACCGCCACCCAACATCCCAGGAACGTTAAAACTTGCAGTATTTAAATCTTGATAAACTCCATCTGTATTGTTGTCATTACTAAAACCAAAACGGAAAGAGATACCGGTGTAATTCCCAGGAAGAATTGTTGCTGAAGTAGTCAAAGACAAGTTCTCACTGTTGGTCACATCCACTAAGGTATAATCATCTAGCGTTGTGACAACACCACTCTCATGAGTCAGTGTGATCTCAGAAATTAAATATCGGAGACGTTCTATGCTGAGTTCCTCTCCATTTGCATTGGGGAATTTAATATCGTTAAAATCTGCACTGGTGATTTCTGTGTCTTGCCAAGCGTGGCTAAAATTTAAGGTGATTGCCACAGGTTCAATGACGATATCACTATCATCACTACAACTTCTGATGAAGAAGGAAAGGCATAATATAACTAGGAGTCTTATTTTCATTTTTTTAATTCAATTTTACAATTAAAAGATCTGTGAATCCTTTGTTTTGAGGAATATCACCATTAGAACTATTTGTTTCTCCAACGGCAATAATAGTTCCATTTAATAACTCTACTGCATCATAAGCGAAGTCAATTTCCGAACCTCCAACAGTCGTTTGCCATTGCAATTGTCCATTTACATCAATTTTAATTACCCATGCATCATTTTGTCCTTGATTTGCGGTTACATTTCCATCGGAACTTCTAGAACTACCCGCAATAATAAAACCGCTATCGCTTGTTGGACTGATAGATCTAGCTACGTCAAAATTAGATCCTCCAATGGATCGATTCCATAATAGATTTCCGCTTTCAGATATTTTTACAATCCAAAGATCGGCAGCACCGTTATTTAGGGAAACATCTTGTTCGCTACTTCTTGTATCTCCAACAATGACATAATTTCCATCTCCAGAAGAAGTAATTCCTCTTGCTTCGTCAATCTCTAAACCGCCATATGATTTTTCCCAAACCATGTCTCCATTTGCATTTGATTTTACGACCCAAAAATCATAAGATCCTTTGTTGTTGGTAATATCTACATCGTTGCTGTCTGAGGCGCCAGCAAAAATAAATTCGCCTGCGGCGTTCTCTATTGATCCAGCGGGGGTGTCTGTAAAGGAACCTCCGTAGAAACGAGACCAAACCAAGCTTCCAATATTAGAAACTTTAATAGCCCAGTAATCACCACCAGCATGTCTGCTTGAGTTTCTACCTGAATTTCCCATTCCTGCTGAAGCAGTTACATCCAAAACACCTGAAATTAGAAAGTGATTGTCAGAAGTTTCTATAAGTGTTGTGCCTTCATCTGCACCAGAAAAACCAAATGATTTTTGCCAAGACAAAACACCTGAGGGACTTACTTTTGCCAACCAAAAATCTCGTGATCCATTATTTTCAGACATATCTCCATCGGCACTCGAACTGTACCCTAAAATGGCAAACCCGCCATCTTGAGTTTGTATCAAATCTCTTCCTCTATCATCACCAGATCCGCCATAAGTTTTGCTCCATTGTAGGTTGGCACCAGCATCAAATTTTAGTAACCAGAAATCAAAACTCTCGTTAATTTTATCAGTGATATCGCCATCCATACTTTGCGTATAACCTAAGACAGCGAAACCGCCATCAGAAGTTGCAATGACAGCATGACCGACATCATTTTTTGTTCCACCGAAGGTTAGCGCTGTGTCTAAAATTCCATCGGATGAGTTAGCGATTGGATTGAATGCTATTTCTCCGTCATAACAACTGAAAAGGATTAAAAGAAAAAGAATAGGGACGACTCTTTTCATTACCGTTTTTTGATGATAAAGAAACCTCTTTCAGTATCGCTGATGATGATATTTCCACTAGGAAAATATGGATACACATTCCAAGCACCATCAAAAGATGTATTGTTGTTATCTGGATTGGTATCAAAAAAACCAACTTCAGTCATCGTTCCATTAGCAATGTTTGAAATGTCAATTATTCGCACACCTGCTGAATAATTGGCTTGAAAAAACAGGTTTCCTTTTACATAACCATTATGATCAATGGCCGATGTAGGTCCAGAATAATTCATATGAAAAACGGGATTGTCTAAATCGGTAAAATCAAACACTATGGCTCTAGTATTCCCTCCAAAATTTCGTTCATCTAGCTCATCACCTAAAATAAAGTAGGTCATATCTTCAGTAAACCACCCTTGATGTGTATATCCAATGTTGCCATATGAAATTGTAGAAATTGGTGTTGGATTGCTCTTGTTGGTTATATCGGCAATGACTACTTCATTTTCATTACTTCCAATATAAATTTCTCTCCCTGTATAATCTGTGTCTGGACCATTATAAGTAACTACTTGCGCATCGTGAGAATAGGCACCTGTAGCATAGCCTCCAGCAGCAACAGGGTTTAGAGGATTACTAATGTCTACAAAATGAGGCCCACCGCTAAAGGTATTTGTCCCTACTGCATAGGCATAGCCATTAGTTTCGTTAATGACAATATTATGCGCATCTCCAAAGCCAGTATAAAGAGCATCTGCAGTAAACGTTTGAAAGCTAGCCACAGTTCTAAGTCGAGTTAAATCAAATACCTGCATCCCATGTCCAGAAGCTTCACTAACAACAAATGCATAATTCCCATAGGTTTTTACATCACGCCAAGTACTATTTACTGTTGCTGTAGGTAAATTCCCTAAAATAACAGGGTTTACAGGATCAGAAATATCAATAAATACGGTACCCGAATTGATTCCCATTAAAGCATATTCTTTTTGTGTGGTAGGATCTGTCCAACCCCAAGAATCATTTCCAGAAGTACCGCCTAAGATTGATAAACCAACATGAGCAACTAAATCGTAACCGTTGCAAGGGTAAACTCCCGCCATTCCATTTATACATGGAGTTATAGAATTACTAATAGGATCATTGATAATAATAGGGCCTAGATCTATAATAACAGAGTCATCATTGTTATTGCAAGATGAAAAAATGACCAAAAAACCTAGTACTAGAATGTGTTTTTTCATGATAAAAATTGTTTTAACGAATAATCAGTTTTTTGGAATTAACACGATTGATCTTTACAATGTAAATCCCTTTTGCTTGATTTTCTATAGGTAAAACGAATTGATCTCGGTTTATATTTTGTCTTGAAAAGACTTTTTTACCTAGTATGTTATAAACATCAATGGTTCTAATGAGTGTATTTTGGAGTACTTTTATTAATGGATTACTTTGCGCTGGGTTGGGAGAAATGGAAAATTCATTTCTAAAAACTTCGTCAGGAGTACTTAAGGTTCCACTTTTTCTAATAACAAATAAGCCTCTTTCAATATCATTAATTAAGATATTTCCACTAGCAAAGTATGGATACACACTCCAAGCTCCATTAAAAGCAGTACCATCATTATCGGGATAGGTATCAAAGTATCCTATTTCGTTAAGTGAATTTGAGGATGCTCCAACATTTGTTAAATCAAACACTCGCATTCCAGCCCTGTAACTAGCCATAAAAAACTCATTTCCTTTTACATATCCATTGTGATCGATTGCTTTTGAAGGGCCAGAATACGTAGAGGATAATACAGGATTGTCTAAATCTTGAAAATCAAAAATGAGGGTTCTTGTATTTACGCCAAAATCTTGTTCATCACTTTCATCACCTAACAAAAAATATCGTTGGTCTTCCGTAAACCACCCTTGATGTGTATATCCTATTTGAGAATAGAATACATCTGAAATTTTAATCACATTGTTTTTATCTGTTACATCTAAAATGACCACTTTAGTTGCATTACTACCTATAAAAATCTCTCTTCCTGTGTAGTCTGTATCGGGTCCATTATAGGTAACTACTTGAGCATCGTGGGTATATCCCTCTAGTGCATATCCTCCTAAACTCGTTGGATTTAAAGGATTAGAAATATCGACAAAATTTGGACCTCCGCTGAAATTGTTACAACCTACTAAATAGGCTACAGCGGTATCTTCATTAATCACAATATTATGGCAACTGCTTACTGTATTATAAACAGCATCGGCAGTATATGTTTGTACTGTTGGAACCCCTTTAAGACCTCTCAAACGAGTTAAATTAAAAACCTGCATTCCATGAGCACCCACATTATCGGCAACGATAAATGCATAATTTCCATATATTTTTACATCACGCCAAAAACTTGTGCCTCCATTTTCAGTATCCATCCTTCCTAGATAGAAAGGATTTAGAGGGTCAGAAACATCTACAAAAGCTGTACTGTTAGTCATTGCAACAATGGCATACTCTTTTTGAGTAGTTGGATCTGTCCAGCCCCAAATATCACTTCCTTCAGGAGTACCTAAAGTATTTGCTAAGATACTAACAGGTGTGTGAGATAGTAAGTCGTATCCATTGCAAGGGTAGGCTCCAGCAAAACCATTAGAACACGGGGTTTGAGCAAAGACACTAACACTGAGAAAAAAAGAAAAAAAGAAAAGTAATTTTTGTTTCATAACAAGGGGTTATACAAACAAAGATACTAGAATCTGAGTATAAATACGTTAAAAGAGATTCATGGCTAAGATTTGGCTTTATTTTGAAGATGTAACTATCTTTGCAGCATGTTAGAAGACAAAAACGAATCAAGGACATCACTATCTGAACTCGGAGAGTTTGGATTAATCAATCATATTACAAAGCATTTTAAAACAACACATAAATCTACAGTGAAAGGGGTAGGAGATGATGCAGCTGTGTTGGATGCTTCCGAGCAACAAACAATTGTAACAACTGATTTGTTAATTGAAGGAGTGCACTTCGATTTGAGTTATATGCCATTGAAACACTTAGGATACAAGTCTGTGATGGTGAATCTTTCGGATGTATATGCAATGAATGGAGTTGCTGAACAGATTACGGTTTCTATTGCGGTTTCTAATAGATTTCCACTAGAAGCAATTGAAGAATTGTATGCAGGAATTCAATTGGCATGTGAAACCTACAATGTAGATTTAATTGGTGGTGACACTACTTCTTCTAACAAAGGAATTTTAATTTCAGTAACTGCTATTGGAAAAGCGAACAAAGAAGATATTATCTATAGAAATGGCGCAAAAGATACTGATTTAATTGTTGTTTCTGGTGATTTAGGAGGTGCTTACTTAGGCTTACAAGTCTTGGAAAGAGAGAAGCAAGTCTTTCAAGTGAATCCGAACAGCCAACCAGATTTGGACAATTATTCGTATTTGGTAGAACGTCAATTAAAACCAGAAGCACGAAAGGATATTTCAATATTATTAAAAGAATTAGAAGTAAAACCTACTTCGATGATTGATGTTTCTGACGGACTGTCTTCTGAAATTATGCATATCTGCTATCAAAGTAAGGTGGGATGTAAAATATATGAAGATAAAATCCCTTTAGATCCTCAGGTAATTTCTACTTGTGAAGAGTTTGAAATTGATAGTACTATGGTTGCCTTGAGTGGAGGTGAAGATTATGAGCTATTATTTACAGTTCCTATTTCTGATTTTGAAAAAATAAAAGCGAATCCGCATTTGTCAATTATTGGACACATTACTGAACAAGCAGCCGGAATGAATTTGGTGACTCGTGCAAATCAAGAGTTGGAGTTGAAAGCTCAAGGGTGGAATGCCTTAAAAGAGGAATAAATGAAAAAGAGAATTTTCTTATTGTTACTAACTTCTTTCAGCGTGTTGAGTACTGTTGCTCAAAGTAAGATGAAGATTCCAAAAAAAGCATTGCAGCGTCTCGAAAATTTTAAAGAAGTAGATAAATTCGAGGAGGATTTATTCTTAGAATATCCAGGAATTTCAGATGAATTGTACAAGCCAGAATTGACACGTTTGATTAATTTGGCAGTAGATGACTTTATCGAAATCACCAGAGATGCATTGCCTACCAAAGAAAAATATCAAAAGAAAATAGAAGAAGGCCTTCAACGATTTTCAGAAATCTATTCAGATATCAACCAGAAGGATATTGATCGAATCTGTAGTTATTATAAAGAATTGATGCGATATGTAAACTTAAGAAGCGATAGTGGTTGGATCACAAAGTTTCAAAGAGGCATCGGTTTTCAAAGAAACTAACGGTTATATTTTCCTTAACCCTCTTTTCTATAGCTATTTAATATAATTATGTATATTTATTGTCGAACAATAACATATATATTATGAAACTAACGAACAAAGTAAAAAAAATTGGTTTAGCAACATTGGCTGTAGGACTTATAGGAGGACTTACTAGCGCTACAATAGATACAAAAACCGATGAGGTTGGACCTAAATTTAAAGCAGAAAAATGCTATGGCGTTATGAAAGCGGGAAAGAATGATTGTGCTGCAGGCCCTGGTACTTCTTGCGCTGGAACTGCTACTAGAGATAGCCAAGGGAATGCATGGATGTTTGTTCCTAAGGGTTCTTGTGAAAGACTTGTAAATGGAACATTAGAGCCTACCAATAGAAACACTGGTTATTAAGAGTAATCAATCTTTTATAAAACGAAAACTGAAAAAGGAAAACATTTCTTTTTCAGTTTTTTATTTAAGCGAGTGTTATGAATGTACAATATTTGGGTTTTGGTTTAGGCTTGCGTAAAGAGCACAAACAACAAGTAATAGATGAAAAGCCTAGATCTATCGATTGGTTTGAGATTATTTCTGAGAACTATTTAGATCTAGATTCTTCTGGCTGTAAACAGCTAGAAAAGATCAGAGCAGATTATCCTTTTGTTATGCATGGCGTTTCTTTGTCTATTGGAAGTACAGACCCATTAGACATGGAGTATTTGACAAAACTAAAAGCCTTAGAGCAATGGTTGCAACCCGAATTGGTTTCTGATCATATTTGTTGGACAGGCTTTCAGAAATTTAATACCCACGATTTATTACCTGTACCGTATACCGAGGAAGCTCTCCAAAATATGGTGAATAAGGTGCAACAAGTACAAGACTTTTTAGGCAGAAAAATAGCATTAGAAAACCCTTCTACCTATTTAGAATTTTCCGCATCTTATATTCCAGAATGGCAGTTTATCAATGAATTGTTAGAAAAAGCAGATTGCAATCTTTTGTTGGATGTGAACAACCTCTATGTAAATTGTTTTAATCATAATTATGATCCTTATTCGTATATCAATACACTAGATGCAGATCGAGTGGTTCAAATTCATATGGCTGGACATGAGAACTACGGAACACATATTATAGATACTCACAACAGTCCAATCATTCCTGAAGTACTAGAATTGTACCAATATACACTTCAAAAAATAGGACTCAGAAATAGCATGATTGAGTGGGATGCTGATATTCCAGAGCTTCCCGTTCTTATTGAAGAGCTTGATAAATTAAAAGTCATCGCTAAGAAAACAGTGAAAGATAAAAGCATAAAGATTGCTGTCCAAAGTCATTCGTCAACATCAAAAACTTCTGACCCTTTGCTGAATTTGTATGATACAATGCAAAGCTCAATTCATCATCCACAGAATATAAAGAGTTTAGATTGGATTAAAACAGGAAAAAAAGCGACACCAATCGATCAGATCGAAATTTATGTTTTTGGCTATCGAAAAAGATTGATGGATGCCATTAGAGAATCATACCCGATTACAGAAAAATGGTTAGGAACGAAGTCGTTTAATCAGTTGGTTTCCGTTATGGTAGAGCACAATCCTTCTGCTTCTTACGACATTAATGAGTATTTACTTCAAGTCCCATCCTTTGCCAAAGAAGTGGTCAGAGAAATGGAGTATGAGTTGATGGTTTTAGAAAGTGAAATGCTTAAAATTGACATGAAGAGGGTACAAGAAGGAGCTACTTTAGAAGAAGTTCAACAACTATCATCAGAAGAATTACTAACGATTAATATTTCATTAACCAGCTCTGCAAAATTGTTGACTTTCAATAACAATATTCAAGAGATTTACAAACAAGTCAAGAATGACGAATTAGCACAAGTTGATTTGTGTACAAATCAACAGAGTTTTGTTTTACTTCAAAAAGACGAAGAAGGAGTTTCGAATGTGAATATTACAGAAAGAGAATTTTGTTTTCTCGAATCGCTTCAAAAGCATGACGGTTTTATTTCAGCACTAGAGTATGGGTTAGAACAATATCAATTGGCTATGGAAGAAAGCATGGGAATACTCGGAAAATATATCCATGAAAATATTATATTAATGAAAGAGTAATTCTTTTTTTTGAGTATTACTCACTCTCTTTTAAAACAAATTCAACCTCACTTAACTTACCGTCAATATTTGTTGGAATCTCTAACCCAAGCATTTTGCAGACTAGAGGATAGATATGAATATTTTTTACCGAACCGAAAGAGTATCCTTCTTTGAATGCAGGTCCATTTGCATACAATATCCCATGCATGTCTTTCTGTGCTGGATCAAACCCATGGGCTCCAAAAGGTTGAATAGGCTGTTTACCTAATGCTTCTACTCTTTGGCGACTTGTAAAATAATAGCCAAAATCTGGTAATAGTTGAACGGCACCCCAGTTCTTGTTTTTTGGAGTATACTCAAAACCAGGAGTGTTTTCTGTTTTATATACTTTAAAATGATTTTCCTTTGCTTTTAAAGACTGAAAAATAGCATCCGTTTGAGTAGCGTCTTTAGGATAAATATTTACAATTGCACCATTATCTACAGTCAAATAAAGAGCATCATTTTTTATAGCTTCTCTAGAGAGATATCTATCTGAAGGAACTTCTGTCATTCCATGGTCGGAAACAAATACAATATTTACTGGAAGTCCTGTTTCTTCAACTCTTTTAAATAAAACACCTAGCTGTTTATCTAAAGCAAACAAAGCCTTTTTTAATTCCTCATCATTGTTTGGGCCAAAACTATGTCCAGCATTGTCCATATCAGAAAAATACAAGGTTATCAAACGAGGTCTTTCTTTTTCGGGAAGCTGTAACCATTCAATAGTTTTATTGATTCGAACTTCATTTTTTATCTTGTCATCATACCGTTTGTAATAGGTGGGTCTCATCCCTTGAATATTTGCTTCTGAACCCACAAAAAAATAACTCGCTGAAATCATTTTTGACTGTTCTGCATGTACCCAAATAGGTGTGCCTTTGTAAAAACTTCCATCTTCAACTGTTATCGTATCTCCAATAGCATAGAGCGCATCTTTTTCATAACTGTAAAATCTGTTACCAATAATATTGTGTTTGTCAGGGTACATTCCTGTGGCAATTGTATAATGATTTGGAAATGTTTTAGAAGGAAAGGAAGGAATTAAAGATTCAGCCTTTATACCACCTTTTATGAAATTACTTAAATGAGGAGGTTGAAACCGATCTACATAATCCCATCGAAAACCATCTAAGGAAATGAGAATTACATATGGTTTTTCTTCAGTAGAACTCTTCTTACAAGATGAGATTGTTAGTAAATTGAGAACAACTAGCAAAGCAAATATTAACTTCTGTTTCATCATTGAGTTTTTATAATTCTAAGTAAGACGAAGATAGTAGATTATCTTTAGAGGATATAGATTATTAGCTTTTTACAATTTTTTTTAACGCAATCATAACGTCGTCTTTATTTTCAATATGACTCATATGTCCTCCATCTAAAATAAAATGTTCTGCATTGGCTTTTTTTGCTTCTTTTACAATAGATTCTGCTTCTAAAACAGGATCGTCTTTCCCAATAATATAAAACGTTTTAAAAGCCTTAGTTCTTAGAATAGCCTCTCTGTTTGGGCGGATTCTCATTCCCTCTTGGCAAGCTACATATCCTTGTAGAGGTGTTTTTAAAGCCTCTATTTTTACTGCTTCAACTTCATTTTTGTACAATTCTAAATTCTCAATGCGAAACAGATTGGCAACGGATATTTTTATCATGTTAGCAAAATTGTTTTGAACCATTTTATTTGCTCGAATCCTCAATTCTTTACGTTCCTTAGAATCTTCTTGAGCCGTTGAATTTAGCAAACACAATCCCTTGAGTTTTTGAGGATGTTTTTCAGCAAAAGCCAAAGCAACATAACCGCCCATAGAATGCCCAATCATTAATACCCTTCTTAGACGCAAAGATTTTAAGACAGCTTCTACAGCCTTAGCCATCAATTCCATGGAGTGTACATAACCCAAACAACCTGTTTTTCCATGCCCCAATAAATCAATAGCAATAACTCTATTGGTTTTCGAGAGCGTTGGAATGATCGAAGACCACATGGTAGAATTCTCTAAAAAACCATGCAATAAAACTACAACTGGCCCTTTTCCGAAATCGGAATAAGAAACCTGAACGTTTTTGAAAGAAAGGACTTTTTGCATCTTGCAAAAATATGTATCTTTCGTCGGCTATCCGCAAAATAATTGAATGTTAGCATCGCCTTTTTCAAAGTTTTCAAAACAAGCCGAAAAGAAGTTCACTTTTTTTACGCTTGCACTCCTACTTATAGGGATTGCAACGATGCGTTTTTTTGACAATTTTTTGATCAATGAGATTTGTACGGGAGGAATTACTTCCTTTGAGTTGGCAAAAGATGTTTCTGTATCGGAGGCCATTTTAAACTCTTGGGATGAAACAGCAAAATTAGCAGCGGCATTTAGTATAGGATTCGATTATTTGTTCTTGTTTATTTATTCAACCTTCATTGCGATTTTAATTCACAAGCTGAACGAGAGACTATGGAAGGATAAACCTTTTTACAAATTTGGAGTTTTGTTGATCTACGCACAATTTGTAGCAGCTTTATTTGATGCTATTGAAAATATAGGAATGATGCAGCTCCTTTTTGGAAATGTAGAACAGTTTTGGGCATCGATATCCTTCTATTTTGCAACAATGAAGTTTTTGCTAATTTTAGCAGGAATTAGCTATATTTTAGTCAATTTTGGAGTTTTTTTAGTAAAAAAAGTTAAAAAATGAACAAAAGAAAAGAAGTTTTGATAACAGGTTTTGCGCTATTTTCACTCTTTTTTGGAGCAGGGAATTTATTGTTACCACCTCTTTTAGGATACAATGCAGGAGATCAATGGTTTTGGGTAACTCTAGGTTTTATGATTACCGCAGTTGTTATTCCAGTATTCGGAATTTTAGCTCATGCACGATTGCAAGGAACCATGTACGATTTTGGTAAAAAAGTATCACCCGTTTTTAGTATTGTTTACTGTGTTTTGGTCTATATAATATCCATTGCAATTCCGTCGCCAAGAACGGCTTCTGCAACGCATGAGATAGCGATTCATCCATTTTTTGAAACGACACCTTTATTAACCAGCAGTATTTACTTTGGACTAGTGCTAATCTTCGTTTTAAATCGTTCTAAGATTATCAACTTTATCGGAAAATTTTTAACTCCGCTGATTGTGATTATCCTTTTGCTGGTTATTGGGATAGGATTATTCTCTAGTGAGATGGTGATGAATGTGAGTAAATTTAAAATTCCGGCGGTTGATGGAATCCTTGAAGGATATCAAACTTTTGATGCCATAGGAGCCATTTTAGTGGGTGGGGTGGTTATTATTTCTTTGAATTTAAAAGGAATGACATCATCTTTAGAAAAAAGGAATCTCATTCGAAAATCTGGGTTCATTGCAGGTGCAGGATTGGCAATTATGTATACAGGATTGATAGCCGTAGGAGCATTTTTTGGTTCAGAAATCTTTATTGACGGTGGATTGAGTAACGACATGCAAAGAGCCAATTTATTAAGAGGAATTAGCCTCCAAACTCTAGGAAATATTGGGAATGCATTTTTGAGTGTACTTATTGCACTAGCTTGCTTTACTACAGCAGTTGGTATTGTAACAGGAACTGCAGATTATTTTAAAGGATTGTTTAAGAATTCTCATAAAGTATACATCATCACTGCAATAATAGGTTGTGTTGTTGGGATTTTGGTAGGTCAAATGAATTTTCATTCCATTATCGTCATTGCTTTGCCTATACTCATGCTTATTTATCCTATTACCATAGTATTGATTTTATTAAATGTATTACCTGAAAAATGGGGGTCTCAATTTGTGTTTAGAGGAGTAGTTCTTATTACAATACTCTTTAGTATTCCAGATTTTCTAGGATATGTTGGATTTAAAGAGAGTCTAGTTATAGTTTCAAAACTGATTCCATTCAGTTCGCATCATTTAGGTTGGGTTTTGCCAGCAGTACTGGCGTTTGTTCTGTTAAATATCAAAACCTTTACAAATAAAACTCAACAGGTAGACTAAGTCATTCTTATTTTAATAATAATTGCTGATACTAGGGTGAGTATTCCAACAGCGATGATTGTAATATCAATCTCAAAAAATTGAGCAATGATAATGGTTAACAATGCTCCAAAAGCATAACCTAAATCTCTCCATAATCTAAAAACACCGATGCTTTGCGCTCTCTGATTAGGGTTTGTAAAACTGGCAATTGCTGATAAAAAAGTAGGATACACAATGGCAGTCCCTGCTCCTAAAAGTGATGAAAGGAGGATGAATTGGAAGTATGTTGCTGCCCAGAAGAGTAAAATTAACGCTAGACTTTGTAATGTCATTCCTATAAACAACATCATTTTTTTCTGATAATGATCGGACAGTTTTCCAGTAACCAATTGACCAATACCCCATACCGCAGGATAAACGGACACAATAATTGCGATCTCTTTTAAATGAAAACCTTTGCTTGCAAGAACAATGGGTAAAACACCCCAAATCATACCGTCGTTTAGGTTATTGACAAATCCAGCTTGAGAAACAGCCCCTAAATTTTTGTCTCGCCACGTAGTATCCAAAAAGATATTTTGAAGAGGTTTAACTCTATTTGTTTTCGTTTCTTTGGTAACATGTTTTGTAGTGTCTTTTATGAAAAAGATACTAATGAGCAATCCCAAAAAAACAAATCCGATTCCTTGATAAAAAGGGTAAGGACGCAATCCATATTCAGAAGCAATCCAACCTGTTGTAAAGGCCACTAATGCGATGGATAAATACCCGAAAGACTCATTAAGTCCCATGGCAAACCCTCTATGTTTTTCGCCAACCAAGTCAATTTTCATGACAATGGTACTAGACCAAGTTAACCCTTGATTTATTCCTAGCAAGACATTTGCAAAAACAATCCATTCCCAAAATTGAGCATACATTAATATAAATGGTATGGGTATGGCGATGATCCAGCCCGCTATCAATAAGTTTTTACGACCAATACGATTGGCCAATACACCCATGAAATAATTGGTAATTGCTTTAACGACTCCAAAGACAATGATAAAAGATACGATTGCAGAAGTAGCAACAATCAAAAACTCTTCTTCTGCTAATTTTGGAAGTATAGTCCGTTCTAGCCCTACCATTCCGCCAACAAAAGCATTTACAATGAGAAGCAATATGAATTGTTTCCAATTTTCTTTGAGTCCTAATCGTACGTTTTTTTCTTTCATTAGATTGCTATCTTATCCTTGATAAAGACTATTTTTAGTCTGTTGTTTATTGATTGCAAATTCAAGGATTGAATATATGCAATTTTTTATGGTGGTTCAGGAAATCGTTACTTAACAATGTAAAAGGAGCTTCTAACAAAGTAACCTTAAAAAAAGGAACATACGTGTATTTCTGTCCGTTGAACCCAACGCCACAGTATACATTAGTAGTAGAGTAACTTAGAGGATTACTTCATTGAAAAAATCCACACTCAACTGAGTGTGGGTTTTTGTTTTTTATATACTCTCCAGAGCATCTACCAGATAATCAATATCCTTTTTTGTGATATAGATGGCAAAGGAAAGACGCACTGCATTTAAGCCAAAACCACTCATAGGTCTACAATCAATTCCGTAATTGTCAAAGAGTTGTTTTTTTACCGCAGAGACTTTTTTGCCAAGAACTTCAACAACCTGAATAGCTCCAGAAAGATTGTCGGATTTAGGGGTTTTAATTTTGAATTTCGGATTGCCTTCTATTTTAGAACGAAAGTATGCTTTGAGTTCAAAAGTTCTGTTGTGAATCTTTTGTAAACCAATAGAATTTAAAAATTGAATACTAGCACCTAGACCCAATAGTTCGGGTAAATTACGGGTATTGTAGTTTTCTAATCGGCGGATGCTTTTATCTCGATGCCCACGAGCCACCATTAAAGGTTTTAAGTAGTGTTGACTAGCTTGTTTGGCGTAAAAAACGCCGACTCCTTTCGGAGAGAATAACCATTTATGAGAACTGGCTGAGTAAAAATCACAGCCCAAATCATGCAAATCAATATTGAACATTCCTGCTGCTTGAGCTCCGTCAACGGCAACTAAAATACCTTTCTCATGCGCTAATTTTGATACTTCCTTTATAGGTAAAATCATTCCAGTGGTGTTGATGATATGACACATAGAAATAATCTTTGTTTTGGAAGTAATCGCTTTTTTATAGACCTCAATGACTTCTTCTTTATTTTTAGGTGTAATTGGAAGTTTTGGACGAACCACTTTAACCCCTTTTGTTTCTTGCCAAGCTAACCAAGGAATAGTAGCACTTGAATGATCGTGATCTGCAATGATAATTTCATCACCTAGTTGAAAATTGAAACTTCTGGCAATCAAATTCATGCCTTCTGTAGTGTTGTGAATCAGTGCAATTTCTTCTTTTGAAACAGAAAAAAAATCAGCCACACTTTTGCGGGTATTTTCTTTTTCTTTATTCCAACCGCCCCACATATATTTGGAAGGAAAATCGTCAAGTGTATCTCTAAAATTTCGAGTAGCTTTTCTTATTGGAATAGCGGAAGAACCAAGGGAGGCATTGTTAAAATAACGAAGGTTAGGAGCAAAGTGATATTGCTTTTTTACTTCTTCCCAAAAAGCTTCAGAATCATCGTCAAATGATTTCGAAAATTTTTCATTGAGGCTTTCAAGAGATGTGTCTAATTCAGCACCAAAAGCAGGCAAGACGGTGAGTCCAACTACTCCAGCAGTAAGCGATTTTATGAATTTTCTACGATTGTTGTTTTCCATGTGATTAATTTATTAGAGCTACAATTCGTAAAGGACTCCCACTTCCTCCTTTAATTTTCATTGGCAAAGCAATGATGGTAAATCCTTTTTCAGGAAGCTGTTCTAAGTTCGTGAGGTTTTCAAAAGCAGGGATGTTTTTAGACAATAATGTCACGTGACTTTTAAAATGAGTAGACTGACCATAATCAATACTTGGTGTATCAATTCCGATGGAGTGAATATTTCTGTTTTCGGTAAGCCAAGTTGCGGCATCTGGATCCAATCCAGGGAAATGTAACAATTGTACAGCGCTATCTCCTCTTTCATCCGTTCCCATATATTTTACTTTGTTTGGGTAATAGGTTGAGAACCCTGTTTGTAACAAAACAATGCTTCCTTCTGGAATTTGCATTTTGTGTTTTTCTTCCCAAGCTTTTAAATCGTTAATAGAAATTAGATAATCGGGGTTGTTTAATGCACTTTTAGAAACATTTATTTTAATTGCCGAACCTATTAATTTAGTCAATGGAATTTCATCGACTGATTGCCCTCCTTCAGCAAAATGAATGGGCGCATCAATATGTGTGCCTCCATGTTCTGCTGTGGCAAAATTATTTGCGGAATAATAATACCCTTTGTCAGTTCTTCCTTTAAAAACAGTATCCAATTCAAACTCTTTAGCTGTTACCCAATAAATGGTTTCAGGAGAATACGAATGCGATAAATCGACAATTGTACTATTGGAGAGGTCTAAGTTTTGTATGGTTGTTTGTTCTTTTTTGCAGCTTACAAAGAGCATTGAAAAAAGAGAAAAGAGAATAATGATCAATACCTTGTTAACTTTCATGTCAACAAGGTATTGATTTTTAAAGAGAAAAAATAATAAAGCTAAGGCTATGCCTTATTCATGATATCTTCAATCTCGTCAGCTTCAATAGGAATATTACGCATTAAGTTAAAAGGTTCTCCAGTTTCTTGAATCACCACATCGTCTTCCAAACGAATTCCAAAACCTTCGTCTGGAATGTAAATTCCAGGTTCTACAGTAAACACCATGTTAGCTTGCATAGGTTCGTGTAGCAATCCATAATCATGTGTATCTAATCCCATATGATGTGATGTTCCGTGCATAAAATACTTTTTATATGCTGGCCAATCTTTATCTTCATTTTGTACATCTGCTTTGTCAAGCAACTTTAAACCAATCAACTCTGAAGTCATAAGTTTTCCAACTTCTATATGATATTCGGCCCAATCTGTTCCAGGAATCAATAATTTTGTTGCTTCATTCTTTACTCTATTTACGGCGTTGTAAACTTGTTTTTGCCTGTCGTTATAACGTCCAGAAACAGGAATTGTACGTGTCATATCAGAAGCATAGTTGGCGTATTCTGCCCCTACGTCTAATAAAATTAGATCGCCTGCTTTACATTGTTGATTGTTTTCAATATAATGTAATACATTGGCATTATTTCCACTGGCAACAATTGGAGTATAGGCGAATTTCTTAGAACGATTTCTTAAGAATTCGTGCATAAACTCAGCTTCAATTTCATATTCCCAAACTTCTGGTTGAACAAAGTTTAAAATGCGACGAAATCCTTTTTCAGTAATATCACAGGCTTGTTGAATTAGGTCCAATTCAATTTGATCTTTTACTGAACGCAAGCGTTGTAATATAGGATTACTCTTTGCTACAGAATGTGCAGGATATTTATTTAAAAGCCACTTTGTAAAACGATCCTCCCTAGTTTCTGTTTCTACACTGGCTCTATAATGTTCATTCGTATTGATATATACAGTATCGCATTGAGTCATCAACTCAAACATGATTTTTTCCATATCCTGCAACCAATACACTGTTTTAATTCCCGAAGTTTTTAAAGCTGCTTCTTTGGTTAGTTTTTCACCTTCCCAAACAGCAATATGTTCATTTGTTTCTTTTAAGAATAAAATTTCACGGTGTTTTTCTTTTGGACAATCAGGGAACATCACTAAAATACTTTCCTCTTGATCTACACCACTTAAATAAAAGATATCTCTGTGCTGCTCAAAAGGCATGGTACTATCAGCACTAATAGGATAAATATCATTTGAGTTAAAAACAGCTAAACTACTAGGCTTCATTTGAGCCATAAAGTTTTGTCTGTTTTTGATAAAAAGTTGCGAATTTATTGAATGATATTTCATGTGTTTTCTGATTTGAAACACAAATGTAGCCAATAAAAAGTAAAAAATAAACCGATTTATCTACGTCTGTTTTTTCTAGATCTATCTCGATTTCTATTAGTAGAATTTGTTGAACGATTTTCTCGAGGTTTCTGATTTCTCGATTGAGAATTTCTTGAGTTGTGGTTTTTATTGGATCCTTTTTTCTGAGTTGCTGCTCTTTTGGGAGGAGCATTATCTGTTGGTTCGTAACCTTGTATAATCTCAGTTGATAGTTTCTTACCAAGTAACTTTTCTATTTCTCGCTGATATTCAGTTTCTTCACTACATACCAAAGAAATGGCTTCACCACTTGCTCCAGCTCTTCCTGTTCTTCCAATTCTATGAACATAATCTTCAGGAATGTTTGGCAATTCGAAATTGATAACATGTGGCAATAAAGGAATGTCTAATCCACGGGCAGCAATATCTGTTGCAACCAACACTCTAATATCATTGGTTTTGAAATTCGACAAAGCTTTTGTTCTTGCTCCTTGACTTTTATTTCCATGGATTGCGGCAGCTGATATTCCAGATTGAAGCAACTTTTTTGTCAATTTATTCGCACCATGTTTGGTTCTCATAAAAATCAAAACCTGATTCCAATTCCCGTTTTTTATGAGATTGGTAACTACTTCTGTTTTTTTGTTTTTATCAACGTTATAGGCTTTTTGAGTCACCATTTCAGCGGTGGAATTCTCAGGAGCAGCTTCCACCATTGCAGGATTTCTTAAAATTCCTTTTGCTAATTGTTTAATGTCTTTAGAAAATGTTGCAGAGAACATCAAATTTTGCCTTTTAGTAGGCATAAAACTGATGATTTTGTTGATATCTCTCACAAAACCCATGTCCAACATTCTATCAGCTTCATCTAAAATCAAGACATCAATTCTTTTAAAAGAAACTGCTTTTTGATCGTGTAAATCTAATAATCTTCCTGGAGTTGCCACTAAGATATCGACACCTCTTTTCAGTGTCGCAATTTGAGAAGCAGCTTTTACTCCACCAAAAACAACAGCAGAATGAATATTTAAATAAGAACTATATTCTCTTATATTATCATAAACTTGAGCGGCTAATTCTCGCGTTGGAGTTAAGACTAAAGCTCTTAATGGTCTATATTTTGGATGTTTGGTTTCTGATAAGTATTGAAGTACAGGAAGCGTAAATCCTGCTGTTTTTCCGGTTCCTGTTTGAGCAGAAGCCAAGACATCTTTTCCTTGTAAAATTAGAGGAATCGCTTTTTCTTGAATCGGAGAAGGCGTTGTATACCCTTTTTCTTTGACAGCTTTTAACAAAGCATCACATAAACCTAAATCTTTAAATTGCATGTATAATATTTAAGAAAAAACGAATGTTTTGTCTTTTCTGGATAGCGAGGCAAATGTACGCCGATTAATTGTGTGTGTAATTGATTGATGAAACTTTTTCGAATAACAAAAAAAGCTCGTCAAAACGAGCTCTTTTTAATCTTTTAATGATCTAGGTCACTTTTTAATAAGCCCGGCTATAAAGAGTACAACCACGGCTCCAATAACTCCAGTTGCTAGATCGCTAACAATTCCTTCTCCAATAGAGATTCCAGCCAAACCAAACAACCAACTCCCAACAAATCCCCCAACAATACCTAAAATAATATTCATAAGAATTCCAAAACCACCACCTTTCATTAGCTTTCCAGCTAAAAATCCAGCAATAGCACCAATGAGTATACCATATAACATATGTAAAAATTTAATTAGTTAATAATCTCTAAATTAAGAAAATAAGCTAATAAGTGAAAAAAGAGTTATTAACAAGAGAAGAAAATGAAAACAAATTTTTATTCATTATTTTTGGTTTTCACTTTATACACGTGATACTACAAACAAACAAAACACAATGAAAACTCTATTCAAAACCTTCTTTTTTATCGCATCTATTTCTTTAGCTGCACAACAACCAGCAACGAAAGCAGATATTGTTAATAAAGCTTTGCAAGACAAAGAGAAACTAACAACAAATTCCATTATTAAAAATGTGCCATTAACCAACATAGGACCTACAATTATGAGTGGTCGTGTGGTAGATATTGACGTAAACCCAGATAACACAACAGAGTTTTATGTAGGATATGCTTCTGGAGGAGTATGGTATACCAATAATAACGGAACGACATTCACACCAGTTTTAGACAATAGTCCAACTCAGAATGTAGGAGATATTGCTATTGATTGGAAAAACGGAACGATTTGGGTTGGAACAGGAGAAAGTAATTCGTCTCGTTCTTCTTATTCAGGAATAGGAGTTTTAAAATCGATTGACAAAGGAAAAACATGGAAGAATGTTGGATTAACAGATTCTCATCATATTGGTAGAATCATCATAAACAAAAACAATCCAAATGAAGTAATTGTCGGCGTCATTGGACATTTATATTCTGCGAACAAAGAACGAGGAATTTACAAGACTACTGATGGAGGGAAAACATGGAAGAATGTTTTATTTATAAATGATTTAACAGGAGTAATAGACATTAGTGTTTCTCCTAAAAATCCAAATATATTGTATGCAGCCTCTTGGGAACGCATGAGAAAATCTTGGGATTTTGATGGTGATGGAAACAATTCAGCCATCTATAAAAGTACAGATGCGGGAAATTCTTGGAGAAAAATAACAACCAAAGGGAAAGGGTTTCCTATTGGAAATGGTGTTGGTCGTATTGGTCTAGCATCTTTTAACGATAACATAGTTTACGCATTTTTAGACAATCAATTTAGAAGACCAGCAACACCAAAGAAAAAAGTAAGCGGAATTCAAAAAGACGATTTTAAAACTATGTCTGTTGCCGATTTTTCGAAATTAAATAACAAACAGTTAAACAAATATTTACGTAGCAATCGTTTTGATAAAAAGGAAACTGCGACTTCTGTAAAAGCAGCTGTTAAAAACGGAACAATTAAACCAAGTCATTTAGCAACTTATTTAGAAGACGCAAATTCTAGATTATTTGATTCTCCAGTAATTGGTGCTGAAGTATATAAATCTACAAACGGAGGGAAAACATGGAAAAAAACACACAAAGGATATTTAGACGGTGTGTATAGCTCTTATGGTTATTACTTTGGAATTATGGGTGTTAGTGGGATAGACCAAAATAAAATATACATAGGAGGTGTTCCTTTGTTAAAGTCTGATGATGGAGGAAAAACATTTTCTAACATAGGAGGTGCTAACGTGCATTCAGATCATCAAGCATTGTGGGTGAATCCAAACAAAGCAGGGCATGTTGTAAATGGAAATGATGGTGGAATCAACATTACTTTTGACGATGGTAAAAACTGGTCTAAAAATAACCCGCATGCAGTTGGTCAATTTTATGCAATTAATGTAGATAACAAAAAACCGTATAATGTTTATGGTGGCTTACAAGATAATGGCGTTTGGTATGGACCAAGCAATTATCGTGCTTCGAAAGGATGGGAAGGACGCGGAAGTTACCCTTACAAAGGGATTGGTGGCGGAGATGGAATGCAAGTTCAAATAGATAACAGAGATAATGAAACAGTGTATTCAGGATCTCAATTTGGATACTACTACAGAGTAAATTTAAAAACAGGTGACCGTATTTCTATTCATCCAAAACACGAATTAGGCGATTCTCCATATCGATATAACTGGCAAACTCCAATCTTATTATCGCCACACAATCAAGATATTTTATATATGGGTGCAAATAAATTGTTACGATCTATGGATCAAGGAGCGACTTTTCAAGTAATTTCTGATGATTTAACAACAGGAGGTAAAAAAGGAAATGTGCCTTATGGAACCTTAGCTAGTATTTCTGAAAGTCCTTTTCAATTTGGATTAATTTACACAGGTTCAGACGATGGATTAATTCACGTCACTAAAGACGGAGGAAATTCATGGGATAATATCACAGGATCTTTACCAAAAAATCTATGGATAAGTAGAGTTGTTGCATCGAAGTTTAAAAAAGAACGTGTATATGTGACGTTAAATGGATATCGTTGGGACGATTTTACTGCGTATGTATATATGTCAGAGGATTATGGAAAGACGTGGAAAAATATCAGCAGTAACATTCCAACATCGGCAGTAAATGTGATTAAAGAAGATTCTGAAAACGAACATACTTTATATGTTGGAACAGATAATGGATTGTACGCTTCTTTTAACAATGGAGGTGAATGGCATCCGTTTAACAATGGACTTCCGAATGTAGCAGTACATGATTTAGTAATTCAAGAAAGAGAGAAAGATTTGGTTGTTGGAACTCATGGAAGAAGTATTTATAAAGCGAATATATCTCATCTTCAGAAATTCAATGAGGTGAAAGAAAAAGATGTTCATGTTTTTAAAGTTGAAGACATTCGTTTTTCGTCAAGATGGGGAACTTCATGGAGTCAATGGAGGGAGCCTTTTACGCCAGAAGTAATGATTCCGATTTATTCTAAAGGAGATAAAAAAGTCACAGTTGATGTTTTTCGTAAAGACATTAAAGTGAATTCATTTTCTTTACAAGTAGATAATGGATTTAATGAAACTTCTTTTAATGTTTCTTTTTCTAAAAAAGGAAGAACCAATTATCTTAGTAAGTATAAAGATGGCTCTATTAAAAAGGCAAAAAATGGAATCTATTATTTACCAAAAGGAAAGTATACCATTAAGATTGGAGAGTCAGAAAGTACTTTTGAAGTAAAATAAAAAGCTTGTCATTCCTGAGAAGGAAAGAATTTAAAGGATAAGAATGTCTCTTCGAGCGGAGCTGAGAGGTCAATTTATGTCTCGACTCCGCTCGACCTGACATAACGATAGAGAAAAAAGGAGCAAACAAAAGGTTAGGTAATTATAATCATTCTAAATACAAAGGAAAATAGTTTTTAAAACTTGTTCGGCAAAACATTGAGCATTACCTTTGTATACATTAAAAATTAACTACAAGATGAGCGGATTTTTTAAATCTTCAATTGGAAGAAAAGTAGCCATGGCGCTTTCAGCTTTTTTCCTCATGTTTTTCTTACTTCAGCATTTTGCAATCAACATTTTATCTGTTTTCAGCGCAGATGCATTTAACGAAGTATCCCATTTTATGGGAACCAACCCACTAATTCAATATGCACTTCAACCTGTTTTAATTTTTGGTGTAGTTTTTCACTTTGTGATGGGCTTTGTCTTAGAAATTAAAAACAGAAAAGCACAAGGAGTTTCTTATGCAAAAAATAATGGATCTGCTAATTCTTCATGGATGAGCAGAAACATGATTTGGAGTGGAGTTGCTATTTTAGCATTTATCATTTTACACTTTATTGATTTTTGGTTTCCAGAATTGGATATCAAGTTTATTCAAGGCGACATGTCTGGTCTTATAGATCCAAATGTTGCTGATAGTGGATTCAGATACTTTGAAGAACTAGAACATAAATTCCACGATCATTTAAGAACCATAGCTTATTGTATTGCATTTGTGTTTTTAGCATTGCATTTAATGCATGGATTTACTTCTGCATTCCAATCTATGGGAGCAACAGCAGGAAGAAAGAAGACACTAAAAAATATAGGAAAGGCATATTCAATTATCATTCCTTTAGGGTTTATATTTATTGCATTATACCATCATCTTAAACACGTATTATCATAACATATGGCAACTTTAGATTCAAAAGTACCTAAGGGTCCAATTAAAGATAAGTGGACGGATTATAAAAATCATATCGATTTAGTAAATCCAGCAAACAAGCGTCATATTGATGTTATTGTTGTTGGAACTGGTTTAGCAGGAGGATCTGCATCTGCAACCTTGGCTGAATTAGGATATAATGTAAAAGCATTTGCATACCAAGATTCACCACGTAGAGCACATTCAATTGCAGCTCAAGGAGGAATCAATGCAGCAAAGAATTACCAAGGAGATGGAGATTCTACTTACCGTTTATTTTACGATACGGTAAAAGGAGGAGATTATCGTTCTCGTGAAGCAAACGTATACCGTTTGGCAGAAGTTTCGGGAAATATCATCGATCAATGTGTGGCACAAGGAGTTCCTTTTGCACGTGATTATGGTGGACTGCTAGACAATCGTTCTTTTGGAGGAGTATTGGTTTCAAGAACTTTCTACGCAAAAGGACAAACAGGTCAACAATTATTGTTAGGAGCTTATTCTGCAATGAACAGACAAATCGCTCGTGGTAAAATAGAAATGTTTAACCGTCACGAAATGTTAGATGTTGTCATTGTTGATGGAAAAGCTAGAGGAATTATTGCTCGTAATTTAATTACTGGAGAAATAGAACGTCATTCAGCACATGCTGTGGTAATTGCTTCAGGAGGATACGGAAATGTATATTTCTTATCAACCAATGCCATGGGATCAAATGCAACAGCTGCATGGAAAATACATAAAAAAGGAGCGCATTTTGCGAATCCTTGTTATACACAAATTCACCCTACCTGTATTCCTCGTTCAGGAGATTATCAGTCTAAATTAACATTAATGTCTGAGTCTTTACGTAACGATGGACGTATCTGGGTGCCAAAGAATTTAGAAGACGTCAAGGCGATTCGTGAAGGAAGCAAAAAACCAACCGACCTGTCTGAAGACGAAAGAGATTACTACTTAGAAAGAAGATATCCAGCGTTTGGAAATTTAGTGCCTCGTGATGTGGCTTCAAGGGCTGCTAAAGAACGTTGTGATGAAGGTTACGGAGTAAATGCAACTGGAGAAGCGGTGTATTTAGATTTTGCATCGGCGATTCAACGATATGGAAAAGAGCAAGCTAAGATTCATAATATATCAAATGCTTCTGAAGCAAAAATATACGAATTGGGTCAGGCTATCGTAGAAGAGAAATATGGAAACTTATTCCAGATGTACGAGAAAATTGTAGATCAAAACCCATATAAAACACCAATGATGATTTACCCAGCGGTACATTATACAATGGGAGGTGTATGGGTAGACTATAACCTCATGACTACAGTAAATGGATTGTATTGTATTGGAGAGGCAAACTTCTCTGATCATGGTGCAAATAGATTAGGAGCTTCTGCTTTAATGCAAGGTTTAGCTGATGGTTATTTTGTATTACCGTATACAATCGGAGATTATTTATCTGATGATATCCGTACTGGAAAAATCTCAACAGAAACAAAAGAGTTTGATGAGGCAGAAAAAGAAGTAACCGATAGAATCAATTTCTTTGTGAATAATAAAGGAAGTAAATCTGTAGATTATTTTCATAAGAAATTAGGAAATGTGATGTGGAACAAGGCAGGAATGTCTCGTAATGCAAAAGGTTTAACAGAAGCAATGGCTGAAATTAAAGCTATTCGCGAAGAGTTTTGGAAAGAAGTAAAAGTTCCTGGTAGTGCAGATGAAATGAATCCTGAATTAGAAAAAGCAGGACGTGTAGCAGATTTCTTAGAATTAGGAGAATTGTTCGCAAAAGATGCTTTAATGAGAGAAGAATCTTGTGGAGGTCACTTTAGAGAGGAATCTGTAGAGTTAGATGGCGAGCAAAAAGGAGAAGCAAAAAGAAATGATAAAGATTATGCATTTGTGGCCGCTTGGGAATATAAAGGAGAACCAGCAGATGCGGTTTTACATAAAGAAGAATTAGAATTTAAAGATATCGAACTAAAACAACGTTCATACAAATAAAAAGACATTATGAATTTAACACTTAAAATTTGGAGACAAAAAGACGCTTCTTCTAAGGGTCAAATGGTCGATTATAAAGTTACTGAGATTTCAGAGCATATGTCTTTTTTAGAAATGATGGATGTCTTAAATGAACAATTGGTAAATACAGGAGAAGAGCCTGTAGCATTTGATCATGATTGTAGAGAAGGAATTTGTGGAATGTGTTCTATGTATATCAATGGTGAAGCTCATGGTCCAGATCGTGGGATAACAACCTGTCAGTTACATATGCGTGTATTTAAAGATGGAGACACCATTACTATTGAACCGTTTAGAGCAGCAGCATTTCCTGTCATTAAAGATTTGGTAGTAGATCGTACTTCTTTCGAACGTATTCAACAAGCAGGGGGTTATATTTCTGTAAACACCTCTGGAAATACACAAGATGCAAATTCAATTCCGATTTCTAAGCATGATGCAGATGAAGCAATGGATGCAGCAACTTGTATTGGTTGTGGTGCTTGTGTGGCTAGTTGTAAGAACTCAAGTGCAATGTTATTTGTAGGAGCTAAGGTTTCTCAATATGCATTATTACCACAAGGACAAGTTGAGGCAGCAGACCGTGTACAAAACATGGTTGCTCAAATGGATTTAGAAGGTTTTGGTAACTGTACCAATACAGGAGCTTGTGAAGTTGAATGCCCGAAAGGAATTTCATTAGAAAACATTGCTCGTATGAATAGAGAGTTAATGAAAGCAAGTCTTTAAAATAGATATGGTATGTCACTTCGAGCGTGTCACACTGAGCTTGTCGAAGTGGAGTCGAGAGATCTTTTTCAATATCACTAAATAAAACAAAACCCCAAGCATATACTTGGGGTTTTATATTTTTAGAGAGAAATAAACTTACTTTTTAGCTAGCCACTCATTTCTATTTTGCTTCATTTCATCTGTCAACTCCAATCCAGCTTTTTCATAGGTTGAAATAGAATAACGAGTATTCTTAGCCAGCGTTACTTTCGTTGATTTTTCTTCACCAAACCTTTTGAATTCAATAGTTATTTCGTCGCCCATTTTATAGTCAGATATAATTGATGTGAATGTGTTTTTTTCATTCACAAGTTTTCCATTTACAGAAACAATTTCATCTCCTTTGTCCAAACCAGCTTTATAAGCAGGACTTCCAACAGTTGGATCACTAGCAATTTTTCCTTTAGAAACCCAAGGGCCAAAATAAGCACTTGTATTATTTTGTTCTAGAGATACACCTACACTTCCAAACAAAGATTTATAATCAGGCATATTGCTTTGGTAGATATAGTTATTGAAGAAGTTATCTCCAAATTCTTTGCCAGCATATTCATTTAATGCTTGGTGCAAATTATCAACCGTGTAAGGGATTTCTTCCTTTCCATATTGAATCCAAACCGATTTCATATAATCGTCTAAATTCAAATTACCTTCTGCATTACGCAACGATAAGTCTAAAGCCAGTCCTAAAACACTTCCATATGAGTAATAAGAAATGAAGGTATTTTCTCTGTTTACAGGATCTACAGATTTAGCAGCATCGACAAAAGGAGCTTGATAACTCATTTCAATAGGATTGAAATAAGATGTTCCAGGAGAATTCCATACATAATTGAAAGTTCCATTTAAACCATTGATATATTGTTCTTCAGTTCGAACTTGGGCACGACAAAGAATTAAACCAGTATAGTAGCTCGTGAAACCTTCTGCAAACCAAAGTTCGCCACTCATATTGGCTTCTTCAAAATCGAAAGGCTCTAAAGATTTTGGACGAATACGTTCTACATTCCACGCATGAAAAAATTCGTGAGAAACGGTACCTATTGCTCCGCCTCGAGCCAAACTTCTGGTACTTGTTAAAATGGTTGAATTTCTATGTTCCATACCATCTCCACTAGCATTTGGAATATAGCACCCTAAAAAGAAGTATTCACCAAAATCAAAATCAGGAAGCTCATTAAAAATGGCCTTTTGTTGTAATACGATTTCTTTAACATCTTCAAAATAGTCGTCCAATTCAGCTTCGGTTCCGTTGTGGTGTAAGACAAAATTTATTTTATACGTTTTATTGTTTGAAGCTACATCAAATGAACGCACTTGATGATCGCTTAATTCTGTTGGACTATCCATAAAATATTGCAAGTTCGGAGCCCAATAGTTGTTCTCAGATTCTTTTTTTAACTGAGTTGCAATTTTCCAGTTTAGATCTTTTCTTGGGTGAAACATCACTTTTACTGGTCTTTCTGATTGTGAAGCCGCATACATGAAAGTTGCGGGGATATTTAAATGCGCATGTGTTTCATCCACTTGAGCATAAGTTCCGCCACCTCTGTTAGCAAATAAAGTATAGGAAACATTCACAGTCCCGTCGTGTTCAGAGACTATCCATTGATATGGATCTGGGCGTGTAATTTTTAGCTCTTCACCTTGACTGTTAGTTGCTTTTACTTTATATACATTTTTAGCAAATTCATGTAGAGCATATCTTCCAGGAGAAGTTCTACTCATTCGAAATGCAAATTTACCTGAAGGAACTTCAGAAAAAGTAACATGAATTTCGGCTTCATGATGCACAGCATTGTTAAATGAAACGTGATATTGAACTGCAGTAGTTCCAGAATCAGCTTTTTCAGAGCAAGAAACTAAAGAAACAAATAAAGCAAGAAATAGAAATTTTACAAATTGAATGCGCATGAGATACCTATTTTAAATTACCCCAAAGCTACATAAAAAACTAGTTATTATCTATATATTCTAAAATATCAGAAGGTTGACAATCCAATGCTTTACAGATGGCTTCTAATGTTGAAAAACGAATTGCTTTAGCCTTGCCAGATTTTAAAATGGATAGGTTTGCAGTAGTAATCCCTATAATTTCAGCCAAATCTTTGCTTTTCATTTTCCGCTTTGCAAGCATTACATCTAAGTTTACAATGATTGCCATACTAAATAGTTAAATCGTTTTCCTCTGTCGCTTTTTTGGCTCTAGAAAATATTTCTGCCAAGATATAAAAAGCCAGTCCACAAGGAATCAATAAATAAAAATCTTTTGTAAACTCTTTAAAAAATGAGAAGGAAGATTTTTCTATAGAAGCCATAATAAATCGAAGTACAAGAATGTTAATGGTATAACTAATAAAAATACGTCCTATTTTTTTAAAGTATTTGATGTTTTTATCACTAAAATAATTGTTGTTTTCTATTTCTTTTAAAATTGAAATAAAATAGGTGAGCCCATAGATAAGATACCCTCTCCAAAAGAAGATTCCCATGCTAATCACATAATAACTCCATTTGATTGCATTCTTAGAAGTAAACCAAGATTCGTTTTTATTAGCAGTTTCTGCCCAATTTAAAAACGATTTATATTGTTCAAAATCAAACGCTCTTAAATCGTTAAGTAATATAGATATGGAAGATATGATAACGACATATGCTATGATGGTTAAAATATTTGTATTGTCTTTCATGATTATATTTTGAATTACAAATATATAAAAATTATTGAAAAACAATAATAAAGTATTAAAAAAGGATAATATTTAATTTTTTTTAATCATACTGCATGACCTCTAAAGGATAAAATTGTGTACTTTAGCACACAGTTTAACTTAGTTGATTAATGAAGTGAGGAGTTTTCTGATACCGTTATTGTTTTACCATTTTTCAGTTGTAATTTAAAAGGTTCACCAGAACTGACTACTTTTCGTTGGTATTGATCTAAAGAGCAAAAATCAGTGAATCGCTTACCGTTATAGAGAAGTATCTCATCTCCCTGTCGAACTCCTTCATTCCAAATGGCACTTCCTTCTTGTATTCGCATAACACGCATTTTGCCTTTGTGATATATCACAGAACAAGGATATCCTTTATATGCTTCGTTAATTGTAGAAGAAGAGAGATATAATTGATCATTCTTTAAACTTAAAAACAGCTCTTTCTCGTTCCATAAATTGTTTCCTATTTTAGAAGACTTCAGATTATTGTAGTAAATTATAGGAGATAATCTTACTTTTTTTGAAGAAGTTTCTGACAATTGAAAAATTTTTGGGTTCGATGAAGTTAGGATACCATTCACATCAAAACTTCCACTATAAATAGAAATTTGAGGATAATCATCAATCTTTGTAAGATTATAATTACGTCGTGAAATGTTGGACGAACCTCCTGCTCCAGTATCCAACAAAAATTTGAGTCTATTGTCTTTAAGTTTCAAAAAAACAGAGGGTCGATTATTTTGAAAATCAAAATCCAATTCATGCATGTTTTTTACCTTTTCTGGGAAGTAATTAGCGGGATACATAATTAAAATTTTATTCTTGTAGTCAATAGTCCAATTGAGCTGTTTAATAATATCTACTCCTAAAATACCATCAACATTATAACAAGAAAAAATAGTGTTCTTTGGAGTGTTCAGTATACGATGTCCAGTAATCTTCCGACTTCCTAATGCTACAGTGCCGCTTTTGTAAAAGCGCATTTTACTTTTTAAACCACTAGAAGAAGTTATGGTCAATGTTTTATTGGTTTTCCGGAGATTTTCCTTGGCCCACGAATAAGCCACAGAATACTCGGCACCTGTATCAAAAGCAAATTGCTTTTCAACTCCATTAAAGGTAATCGGAATAATAATCAACCCTAAATCATTTCTAAAAGGAATCGTGTCCTGAAAAGCTTGGGCCTTTTGAGAGTAACCTGTTTCCAGCAGAAGAATTGAAAAGAGAAGAAGAAGTAGTTGTTTTTTCATAAATCTGATCGTTTAACGTATCCTTAAACCTTTTTAATTACGTTGGTTACAATTCCCCAAATAATAAAATCGTTTTCTTCAGTGATTTGAATGATAGGATAATCAGGGTTTTCGGGCTGCAACCAAACTTCGCCATCTCTTACTTTAAGGCGCTTTACAGTGAATTCGCCATCTAAAAAACAAACAGCAATCTTATTATTTTCTGGTTCTAAACTTCTATCGATGACTAATAAATCATTATCATCCAACCCTGCTCCAATCATAGATTGACCGCTTACTTTTGCAAAAAAAGTAGCTTCTTTATTTACGATTAGCTCTTCATCTAGAGAGATGCGAGTTTCTCTAAAATCGTCTGCTGGCGAAGGAAATCCTGCTGAAATTCCAGTATCGATAAAAATAGCGCCGTTGCTATCTGAAGTTTTTGGCGTGAAAAATTGTAAAGATTGTTTCATAATTCTCTGTCATTCCTGTAAAGGCAGGAACCTGTGTAATTTGTATTTATTTTGGATTCCTGCTTTTACAGGAATGACAATTATTTAACTTGAATAACATCATTTATATTCGTCGTGTACTTAGGAGACAATCGTTCTTGACGCATTTTCCAAGTACGCTCTAAATCTTGATTTGCTAGTTTTATTTTATCAGCTTTAAATTTTTTATTTAAACGATCAATGGTGGACATTAATGGTTTGTGTTTTGGATTTTCTTGTAAGAATAAATCCAATTGATGATTGTCTGTAGGAACCAATCCAGTTACAATAACACCAGCTCGTTTGTACTTAACACCTGATTTAAAAATTGTGGCTACTGCTTCTATAGCTGCTTTTGTAATGGTTAATGTTGAATCTGTTGGGTAAGGAAATATAACCGTTTTAGAACCTCTATGTTGCTCAGAATTCTTTTTATGTCGATCACTACTTAATAGTACAATAATCATATGACAACTCGATTGCTGTGCTCTTAATTTCTCTGCACAACTGGCTGCAAACGTAGAAATACGTTCTTTAATATTTTCAATATCAGAATAGGTATACTCAAAGCTTCTTGTTGTAGCAATGGCATGTTTGTTTTCTCTGATGTCTAATTCTAGCGTAGAAATTCCCTCTAAATCTTTTTTCAATTTCCATTCTGTAATGGAAAGGTTTTTCAAAACCCAATCATCAGATAACTGTGTAAAATCAAAAGCTGTTTTACATCCTTGAGCGAGCAGACGTTTTTGCAAACGATGTCCAATTCCCCAGACACTTCGAATATCTGTCCATTTTAAGGCTTTTATTCTTTTTTCTTCAGAATTTATGACATAAACACCTCCTGTTTCTTTTGGAAACTTTCTGGCAATTTTATTGGCAACTTTGCTCAATGCTTTTGAGGGAGCAATTCCTACACAAGTGGGAATACCTGTCCATTTTAGAATACGACTTCTGACGGTTGTTCCATAATCATCAAAATTATAATGATCAAAGCCTTTAAACTGTAAAAAAGCTTCATCAATACTATAGATTTCCACATCTGGAGTAAAGTATTCCAGAATTTTCATGACTCGTGCACTCATATCTCCATACAAGGGATAATTTGAGGACAGGACATGGATGTTTTTTTGTTTGCAAAAACTTTCCCATTTAAAAATAGGAGCACCCATGGGTAAATCTAGTGCTTTTGCCTCGTCGCTACGCGAAATCACACAACCATCATTGTTACTTAAAATAGCAACAGGCTGGTTCTGTAAGTTCGGATTAAAGACTCGCTCACAGGAAGCATAAAAATTATTACAATCTACTAAGGCAAACATCGTTATAAATATACAAACAAGAAATTCTATAAGATAACCTTGAGTTACTTATATTTGAAAAAATTAGAATCCGAATGAACGTCTTTGATATTGTTATAGCTGCATTGTTAATTTTTGCTTTTGTAAGAGGTTTTATGAAAGGCCTTTTTGTAGAGGTAGCTTCTTTAATTGCTTTAGTAGGAGGTATTTATGGTGCAATTCATTTTTCTTATTTTGCAGGAGACATGCTAAAAGAGCGAGTAGATTGGAGCGAGAATTATATTTCTCTAACAGCCTTTGCAATTACATTTATTGCCATTGTTGTTGCTGTTTCATTACTAGGGAAAGTTTTTACAAAGATGGCAGATTTTGCAGCTTTAGGGTTGGTAAATAAAATTTTAGGTGGAGTTTTTGCTTTGTTAAAGAGTGTTGTAATTCTTAGTGTGATCTTTGTTTTTTTTACAAGAGCGAATAAAACAATTCCTTTTGTTAGTGATGAAACTTTATCAGCATCTATTTTATATGAACCTGTTAGGAGTTTAGTTCCTTCAATTTTTCCATCAATTATAAGAGAAATAGAATCGAAAGAAATAGACCTTAATTCAGTGAGTTTTTATGAAAAATAGCACTTTTTAGACAAAAAAAATTATGAAATTCTCTTCTCTCTTTTTGACCTCTTTTCTTTTTCTTTTTTTCTTGAAAATAAGTTCGGCGCAAGATTGCACTATTCTAAAGAATAATTCTTTTACATATAGAGCTGCTAAAAACAATGTGCTTGTAGAGTTTAAAGAAAAGGATTATATAGAATACCATTTGGATAAGAAATACTACATCAAGTCTAAAATAGAATGGGTTTCAGATTGCGAGTATTATTTAATCATAGAAGAGACTACTTTACCAGATTTCCCATTTGAAAAAGGAGCCAAATTGCATATTGTAGTTACCCAAGTAAAAGGCAACAGAGTACATTACAAATCTTCTATGGAAGGAAGATCTTGGGAAGGTAAAATGAAAAAGGTTCGAAAAAAATCTTAAGAATCTTTATGATCTTTCATCCATTGTAAAGAACCTTTAAAGTTGTCGAAAATACATTCCTCTGAAATCAAATCTGGAATCATATCAATACGTTCCATCATGTACCTAGGCTGTTTTTGAACATCTACAAAGAGGACATTTTTACCGTCTTTTTTCAAATCTACAATGATATCTTCTAAAGCATACAGTCCAGATTGATCTATGTATTGCATTCGATCCATTCGGATGATAATGGTGGATGCTGATGCTGGAATCTGTTTTGCAAGCGCTTGAAAATCACTTGTAGAACCAAAAAACAAAGGGCCTTTTATGTGTTTTATAAAAACCTCTTCTCTCAGTCCTTTAGTTAGGCCAATTTCATCGGCCCAGGGTTCTTCTTTTAAAGATTTTACGTCTGACCTTTCAGCCGTAAGATCACCAATTCTCTTCATAAATACTAATGAGGCAATCACCAAACCAATACCAACAGCATTTACCAAGTTCCAGAAAGTAGATAAAATTAATACAATTAACATGATAAGAACTTCTGAACTTAATTTGAAGGGCAAGAATTTAAATTTAATATCCTTTGGTAATGAAGGAATTGCTTTTAACCCTTTATAATCCATTACGCTAATACCAACAGTTACCAGAATTCCAGCCAATACTGCAGCAGGAATTTTTGAAGCGATGGGTCCTAATCCTAAAACAATGATTAGCAACATTAAGCCAGCAATCATTCCAGACAATTTAGTTTTACCTCCTGCATTGATATTTACGACAGTTCTAATTGTTGCTCCAGCACCAGGGATTCCTCCAAAAAGAGAAGCAATACTGTTTCCAATTCCTTGGCCAATCAATTCTTTATTAGGCTTATGTTTTGTTTTGGTCATATTATCTGCCACCACACTAGTTAATAAAGAATCTATAGCGCCTAATAACGCAAGTGCTAAAGCAGTAAAAATATACGGAGTAATATTTGCTAGACTAAACCCAGTAATGATTTCCATATTAGGGATTGGTAAGCCTGTGGGTATTTCTTCAATTGGTCTATAATCCAGACCAAAGCCGACGGCTATTCCAGACATGACGACTAAAGCAACTAATGTACTGGGTATTTTTGTTGTGATCCTTTTAAACCCAAAAATAATAATGATAGTTCCAATGGACAGTAATAGTTCTAGTAAATTAATTGATTTCAACGCTCTGGGGAATACTTTTAATGTACCAATAACTCCAGAAGCTTCTTTAGCTGCAAGAGTTTTAGATTCGCGAGCGATATCTTCAGGAGAAACTTGTTCTGCTCTTTTAATTGTTTCTCTAAAATCTTCTAAAACTAAAATCCCTTCACCTGCCTCTTCTTTTAAAATGTTTTCCAGGATAACTTCTTCAGCTTGAGCTTTATAGTTGTTTACATATTCGGCATCTTCTTTTGGGTAGTATCCTAGAGAGGGTGATAATTGAGTAATGATAATAATGACACCAATAGCGGTCATAAATCCAGAGACTACTGGATACGGAATGTATCGAATGTATTTTCCTAGACCTATTAAACCTAGTCCAATTTGCATGATTCCAGCTAATAGAAAAACGGTTAAGATGGCAGGAAGGGCTTTGTTTACGTCTCCATCATTGGCTGCAATAATTCCTGCAATTACCACCATACTTACAGCTGTCATAGGAGCTGTTGGTCCTGATATTTGAGTATTGGTACCACCAAAAAGTGCAGCAAAAAAACTAATAAAAATAGCTCCATAAAGTCCAGCAGCAGGTCCTAAACCAGAAGAAACACCGAACGCTAAAGCTAGAGGCAAGGCTACAATTCCAGCAGTAATTCCCCCAAAAGCATCTCCTTTAATATTAGAGAAAAAGTTTTTCATAAAACCAATAAATTATTTGAAGGTCTAAAATACTCAAATTTTGAGCAATAAAAAACCGATACACTAGGTATCGGCTTTAATTAACAGTATTTTTTTAAAAGTTAAAAATTCAGAAAGGTGATGATGTTGATTTGATCTCTGCTAGAAGTCTCAAATACTTGATTCATATAGCCCAATTCAATTTTAATACCCTTGCTAATTTTATATCCTAGACCACCATAAATTCTATTTCTATCAAAAACATTAGATTCTCCATTTAGAAAAATCTCGTTGTAAGCAGATAGGTAATACTTCGAATCTTTGAAAGGAACGTTTAGCCCTAGAAAATAACGAAAACGAGTTTTAAAATTGTCTTCAACAAAACGTTGCTCAAATCGATACCTATGCTGAAGAGTTACACTTCCTATAGATTGTTTGGTAATGAACTGTTGAAAAATTCGATGTTCTTCTACAGTCTTTTGTTCATTCCCATTACCAGTAAAATTTTCTGAATTGATGTATCCATAACCTAACAAAAGATTACTTCTAGAACCAATATTGTATCCTAACCCCGTTCTAATTAATAACTGCTCTAAATCGCCAATAGCATTGTAATTTCTATGTTGAATTTCGTGATGAAGATTCCATTTAGAATTTAATTGTTTGCTTCCAATATAGACAAGCCAATTCCCTAAGCTACTATCTTGACTTTTAGCAGCAAAGGATATAAGCGATAATGCAATTATAAAGATGAATTTCTTCATAAGATTAGTGTCTTATTCGTAAAATGTTACAGAACCATCTTTGATATCGTACATGGCACCGATAATTTTAATTTCTCCATTATCTTCCATTTCTTTTAAAACAGGACTTTCCGTTCTGATATTATTCATAGTCATATACACATTTTTTTCAGCAACATTGTTTACGAAATCAATATTTCCTGAATTTCTCTGACTAGCGTCTGTAGGCTCAGTAACAGCTTCAATAGCTGGTTTTAGTTTGCTAATTAACGCTGTTAAATTCCCTAATTTAGCATCATCACAAGCTCCTTTTACAGCCCCACAAGCAGTATGTCCTAAAACAACGATTGCTTTGGTTCCAGCTAATTTGCATGTGAATTCCATGCTTCCTAAGATGTCTTCATTTACAAAATTCCCGGCAATACGGATGCTGAAAATATCTCCAATTCCTTGATCAAAAACTAGTTCTGCCGAAACTCTGGAATCTACACAGTGCAAAACTGTAGCAAAAGGGTATTGACCAGTACTTGTATCAGCAACTTGTCCTAACAAATCTCTATCTACTTCTTGATTTGTAATAAATCTTCCGTTTCCTTCTTTTAATAAATTGATTGCAGTATCTGGTGTGATTCCTGCTTGTGTTTCTTTTGTATGTGCTTTCATAATTTTATGTTTTTTTGATTGTTAATTTGACACTAAAAGGGAGACCTCTAATTTGTTAATAGCATCGTTGTATTTTCTATTTATACATAACAAGTTAATATTATTTTTTGATACATAATTAGAAACATTTTTGATAGAATTGTCGTTTTTTTCAAAAACATATGTCACTATTTTTCCATCTGAAGAAGTTTGTGGTTCTTTTTTGGTTTTTGAAGTATTGACAACATTAAATGACTTTAATGGCTTCTGAGAATTTCTAATTAAATCATCTGCAAATTCTAAATTTGATGAAGGCTCTAAACCATTTAGAATACCCAAAGCAATTTCCTGATTTGGTTCTAAACCATTTTTATCAGAAGCGATCATAATAACTCCTGAATGTGCTTTTAAAACAAACTCAGTAATATGATCTCCAATAAAATTAAAAGGATTTGATTTTTTCTTCCCTAAAACAATAATATCGGGTTGAACTTCTTGGATGTGTTTATCAATTTCATCTTTTATATTCCCAAAAGAGAACGTAAAATGGATACTTGCATCATACTCTTTTGACATAGGATTTATCAAGTTTTGAATTTGCTTGTTAATAGCTGTATACTCCTTATTGATAACTCGCATTGCAGACAGTTGATTGTCTTTTTCTACAATATCTGCTGCACTTTTCACATGGAAGAAATTGACATCTCCGTCAATCATTTTAGCAAGACTTATTGTGCTTTTTAAGATGCTTGCTGTATCTCCATTTAAATCTGAAAGCATCAATATTTTATAGTTATTTTTTTTCATGACGTCTCAATTTTAAGCTGTCTTTGGTCTTAATTTGAAGAACTCAATAAAACTTGAAGGATTTTCAACGATACCACGTTCTGAAATTAATTTAATATCAATATTCCTTTCTTTTGCTTTAAAAGCAAAGTCTTCGAGAATTTCAATAATATCATTGTCTAAATATCTAGTTTTTCTTACATCTAACTCTAGATATGTATCTCTTGGTAAACTATCTAACTCATTCAAAATAGCACCTTTATTAAAGAAAGTAACTTCTTCTGCTAAAGTCATTTTTATTTTATGAGCACCGTTGCTTTTATCTTCAATATGTAAGAAGTGAGAGTTCTGAAAGCTCTTAATTAAAATAACAACAATTCCAACAGCTAATCCCATTCCAATTCCCATTAATAAATCTGTAAACACAATTCCTAGGACAGTTACTGTAAATGGAATGAACTGTTTCCAACCTAATAAGTACATTTTCTTAAACAAAGCTGGTTTGGCTAATTTATATCCTACAACTAGAAGGATAGCAGCTAATACAGACAAAGGAATTTTATTTAATAATGTTGGAATTAAAATCACAGAAATTAATAAAAAGAAACCATGAATAATGGCAGACATTTTACTTCTACCTCCAGATTGGATATTCGCAGAACTTCTTACAATTACCTGAGTAATTGGTAGACCACCAATCATTCCAGAGATAATATTTCCAGTTCCTTGTGCTAACAACTCTCTATTGGTTGGAGTTACATTTTTATGAGGATCTAATTTGTCAGTTGCCTCAACACATAGTAATGTTTCTAAACTTGCCACTAAAGCAATGGTAAAAGCAACAATCCAAATGTCAGGATTTCCAATCATACTGAAATTTGGAAAACTAAACTGACCAAGAAATGATGACATGTCTTCTGGAATAGGAACGCTAACCAAATGTGATGTATCAATAGATAATGACTCGTTAGATTGTGTAACTAAAAAGTATACAATTCCGAATATAACAGCTACTAATGGCCCTTGAACTAATTGAAATATTTTCGCTTTTTTTGAGAGTATTTTATCCCATAGCAATAAAATTGCTAGACCTACGACACCTACAATTGTTGATCCTAAACTGATATAATTAATTGACTTAAATATTTCCGAAAAAGTGTTTTCTCCATCAATTTGAAAGAAAGCAAAATCACCTTCAGGGTCAGCATCATATCCAAAGAAATGAGGGATTTGTTTTAAAATGATAATAAGCCCTATTCCTGTCAACATTCCTTTAATCACAGATGAAGGGAAATAATAACCAATGATACCAGCCTTTAATACTCCGAAAACTAATTGAATAATTCCCCCTAAAACAACTGCTAATAAAAAATTCTGGTACCCTCCTAAGGTTCCAATAGCTGTTAAAACGATAGCTGCCAATCCAGCAGCGGGTCCGCTTACCCCAATTTTAGATCCACTTAAAGATCCAACAACAATCCCTCCAACAATTCCTGCTATTAGTCCAGAAAATAGAGGAGCTCCACTTGCCAAGGCAATACCTAAACATAAAGGTAATGCCACAAAAAATACCACAATACTTGCGGGTAAATCACTTTTAATAGTTTTAAACATGTAAATAAATTTTAAATTTCAAGCAGAATAGCTTGAAAAAATTAGTTTTTAAAATGGGTGTAAACCCATAAATCATAAATGTGTACTCCGAATTATAAAGTGATGTGTTCGGGTGGGGGAGAAATAAGTTTCTTGTAGTGAGAAGTGTATTTTTTAGAGTAAAAACTCATTCTTTTTTTCTTTTCTAGACTAATGAAAAGAGATTCCTTTTTATCAGAGTAATATATTTTTACTTCCAAATCTTTAGCAGACTCTTTTCCTTTATTTTCTTCTTCTTCGCCAAAATCAGCAATTGCTGTTATCTCATAATCACCCTCACTTAAACTGATGTAGGTAGGAGCAACTATTGAAGCTAAAAGAACGAATGAAAATAAGTATGTAAAAATTAATTTACTCATGTTTGGTTTAAAAAAACTAATATACAATAAGAGAAGCGTTCTTTTGTTAAATATTTTTTAAAAAATATTTAACAGTTTAATTTCGTCAGAAATTACCCAACCAATTTTTCCGTCTGCAATTCGAATTTTTTTCCAATTATCTACAGTATCTAAAACATCTACCTTAGTTCCTTCATGAAGCGTAAAGACAACTTCACTATTAGATGTAGGAGCATTTTTGATTTCTGTCTGTTGAATAAAAATAATGGCTTGAAGATTTGCTTTTGAATAAGAATGTTCTTTGATTGCAAATACAGATGATGCAATTAGTAAGAGAAAGCTTAAGATGCTTGTTACAAAAAAAAGGCGCTTTTTAGAAGGGGTATAAGAAAAGTAAAAGAGTAAAAATAAAACAGCTCCTATAATAGATAGAGATACAGAGATGATAGCCCATTCGTTGTAGGATAGTTTTTTCACAAAGCTTTCATCAATCTTTTGAAAGACAGATTTGGGCAATTCTTCGATATTGTCAATGGTTAATCTTCTAGCAAAAACTAAATTGTTTTGTGCATCTTCATTTAAAGGGTTTAACAACAATGCTTTTTCATAATTATAAATAGAAGGAGCAACTTTATTGAGTTTATAATAACAGTTCCCTAAATTGTAATACAGCTCTGATGAAATGACACCTAAATTTTCAATTTGGTCATAGGTTTTTATGGCTTCGTTATACTTTTCTTGTTTGTATTCATCATTTGCCTTGATAAATAAATCGTCTGCAGATTGTGCAAAAACATACTGACTAACGAACAACAATAAAAGAAATATTTTTTTCATCTTAGAATTGTTTGTCTATTTGAGTGATTACTTGTTTAGCTTTTTCATAATCTTCATTCATTTCTACAATAGTAACGGGTGAATACCTAGCCATATCGCAACTGTTAAAAACTTCTATAAAAGAATTAATAGAGGTCTCGTCTACAGATTTATCTTTTAATAGTTCAGTTATTTTATCCCTACTAATATCTACAGTTTCAATTCTCAGTTTCGCTTTTAAATAATTGTGTAATGCTTTTTCTAAAGCGATATAAAACTCTTCTTTTTTACCTAATTGCTTCTTGGCTTGAGATAAATATTTCTTCGCTAAACGATCCGCTTTACGGAGTTTGTTTCCAATGATGTCGTTACTTCTAGCTTCATTTTTCTTTGCAATTACAATTCCGATAGGAATAAAAAACAATGGAAGAAATAACAATAAGTAATATGTGTTAGATTTGAAAAAATCAGATGTTTCTTTAGAATCGAAAGAAGTTTTGGTTTGTATATATCGAAAAGCAGCTCCTGTAGTAATCACATCTTTTTTGGTAGCTGAATTAATGTCAGAATTTGTAACCAACTCTTTTCCTTCTAAAACTTCAACAAATAAATCTTCGGATGTAATTGTGAAATATTTTTTCTTTTTTGGATCAAAATATGAAAACTCAGTATTTGGAATTTTATATTTCCCTTTGTATTGAGGGACAACCGTATAGTCTTTATTTACTGATCCCCGAATCCCTGAAGGAGTTACTCTAACTTTCTCCTTTTGTTCTGGAGTAAAAACTTCTAACTCAGCAGGAGTTTTTATTTCAGGAAGTTCAAATAATTTTAGATTTCCATTCCCTTTAACATTTACAGAAATTCTTGCAGTTTCGTTAGATTTTAATAAGTTTCTGCTTGCTGTTACATCAAATTCAAAATCACCAACAGCTCCATTGAAACTATTGGGTTTTCCTTCTAAAGGCAACTCCTTAGTGTTCACAAATTTCTTTGCGGAAGCAAAAGTTCTTGTAATATTTCTTGTAATTGGATTTCCAAAGAAATCGCCCCTTCCCGTTGGAACACCAATAACAATATCCATCTTCATCGGATCAATTGTCAACTTTCCAGATTTGGTTGGAATTAAAAGGGCTTTCTTTAAAACTACATATCGATATTGCTCTCCATTGTAGGTTCCTTGATTGGTTCTTAAACCATTAATCTTAATCTCCTGGTTCCAAAAACCATTATATTGTGGAGATTCTGTAACGGTAAAATCTGCAACACTAACGTTATTACTTACATATAGTTTGTATTCTACATAGATACCTTCACCAACATATGGGCTGGATTTTGAAATTTCAGCAACTAAATGAATGTTTTGTTGAGCAATATAGTTAGGGTCATTCGGGTCTTTAGGAATTTCTACAGGATCTAAAACAATAATTTTTATAGGTTTAGATTTTAAAGTCTTCCCATTCAATTCAATACTAGCTGTAGGGATTAGAAATTCTCCTTTGTTTAGAGGTTGAATGATGTAAGTATACGATTGAGAATAGCTTGCTTTTCCGTTAAACCACGATTGGCTTATGGCCTGATGTGGGCCAGCGACAATTCTAAAATTTTTAAAATCTGGTGGAGAGAAATGATCAGCACCTTGTTTATTAACGGTAAACTCAATTTTTAACCGTTGATTGATACCAAGTTTGTTTTTGCTAACACTAGCAATTAACTCAGGCTCTTGAGCATGAAGAGAAATACTCATAAGAGTAAACAATGCAAATATGTATTTTATTTTCTGCCTCACGTGCTAATTCAAATTCTTGGCAAATATAAAATTTACCAATCTTTTTCTTGTTTTACTTTTTTACCTTTTGCCTTTTTGGCGTTTAATTTTTTCTGAGTCTTTTTTTCCTCATTGTTAAGACTTTCTAACAATTGCTTAATCTGTTGAGGTGACATTTTCCCCTTTTGAGGTTTTGGTTTTTGCTTGTTTTTCTCGTCTTTTTTAGGATCTTGTTTTTTCTTATCCTTATTGTCATCACCCTTGTCACCGTCTTTCTTAGGATCTTTTTTGTCCTTATCGTCACCGTCCTTTTTGTCTTTATTCTTATCCTTATTATCGTCTTTGTTATCTTTATTTTTGTCCTTATTCTTGTCTTTATCCTTATTTTTTTCTTTGTCTAATAACTTCTGGGCAACAGCTAAATTGTAGCGAGTTTCATCATCATTAGGATTGTTTCTTAGAGAATTTTTATAGGCATCTACAGCTCCTTGATAGTTTTTTCCTTCCATATGGGCATTTCCCAAATTATGGAAAGCTTCTGCCTTGTCAAACCTATCTTTAGAATCTTTTGCAGCTAATTCATACTGAGGAATTGCTTCTTTGTAATTTTTCTCTTGGTACAAAGCATTCCCCATATTATAGGTAGCCTTTTTATACGTACTATTTTTTTCTAAGGCTTTTTTGTATGCAACAGAAGCATCTGTATAATTTTTTCCTTCATATAATTTGTTTCCTTCTCTTACAAATTTCCTTGCTTCCCTTTGTAAAGCAATTGAATCTTTTTGCGCAAAAGAAATAGAGGATGTTAAGAACATCACTAAACTGAATACTATGTATTTTAAATTCTTCATGATTTAGAATTTATTTGTCTTCTTCGTTAAATAGATCTACTTTTCTTAGCCATTTGGTTTTCTTGTCTAGCAAGAAAATATCTAAAACTAAAAATAAAATACCAATTCCTAAAAACCATTGAAATTGATCTTTGTAATCTGAAAACTGTTTCGTTTCAAATTCACTCTTCTGAGCATTCCCTATAATGTCTTCAATAACACTTACCGGTTTTTCAGTTTTGTTTCCGTCAATATAACTCCCATTAGCAGCCTCGGCTATCGCTTTTAACACCTCTGGTTTACGCTGAGATAAGACAGTTTCTCCTTTGTATTTTTTATAACCAATTAACGAGCCATTTATTTTTAAAGGAATTGGCCCACCTTTTTCGGTTCCAACACCAATCGTATATACTTTAATACCTTCTTTAGCCATGTTCTGGGCTACTTGTTTTGTTTCTTCTTGGTGATCTTCACCATCAGATATAATGATTAAAAAACGATTCGTTTGCTCATCATTATTATAATAAGTCTTCGCTAAATCTAAAGCCTCATTAATTGCTGTTCCTTGACTAGATACCAGATCTGGATTCGCATTCTGCAAAAACATTTTTGCAGCAGCATGATCTGTAGTAATAGGTAATAATGGGTAAGAATTCCCCGCATAAATAATAACACCCACACGATCACTTCCTAGCTTATCTATGATTTTTGAAATAATCTGCTTTGCTTTCTCAAGTCGGTTAGGAGCAATGTCTTCAGCTAACATACTTTTAGAAACATCTAAAGCAAAAACAACATCAACACCTTCTCTTTTTACGGTCTTTAATTTGGTTCCCATCTTTGGATTGACCAAAGCAAGAATTAGAAAAGAGATCCCTAAAACAAAAAACAAAAGTTTTAAAAATGATTTAAATCCAGAAATATTGGGTGCAAGTTTTGATAGTAGAACTAAGTTAGAGAACTTTCGTTGTGTTCTTTTTTTCCACCAAAACACCAATAGAAAAACAACCACAATTACTGGAATTGCAGCGAAAAAATAAAAATATATAGGTTCTTCTATTCTGTACATTATATAAAGCTTCTAAAAAGGGTGTTTCTTAATAAGAATTCTAACAAAAGCAATCCTCCAGCAATAAAAACTAAGAATCGATATTTCTCTTGATAGTTGTAATATTTAAACTCTTCTATCTTTGTTTTTTCTAATTTATCAATTTCATCATAGATGGCTTTTAACTTAGTATTGTCAGTTGCTCTAAAATATTGACCTTCTGTTTCTTCAGCAATAAACTGTAAAAGTTTTTCATCAATTTCTACCTGTTGCTTTCTAAATTGCAATTGACCTGTTCTAGGATCTTTACTGTATGGAAAATCTGCCGTACCATTGGTTCCTATTCCAATCGTATATACTTTAATACTGAGCTCTTTTGCTAATTCAGTAGCCGTTTTTGGGTCTACAAAACCAGAATTGTTTACCCCATCGGTAAGGAGAATAATCACCTTACTTTTGGCTTCACTTTCTTTTAATCTATTTACAGCAGATCCAAGCCCCATTCCTATAGCAGTACCACCTTCTAATTGGCCCCACTTAATCTCTGAGATAGTTCTTTTTACAATTCCTTTATCACTTGTAATAGGCGTCTGAGTAAAACTTTCACCAGCATATACTACAATGCCTATTCTATCATTAGGTCTTCTATTTACAAAGTCAGTGGCTACTATTTTTAAAGCTTCTAATCGATTAGGCTTTAAATCACGAGCCAACATACTCGCAGAAACATCAATTGCCATTACAATATCAATTCCTCTATTAGCTTTTACTTTTGTGCTTACTGCTACATTTCTAGGTCTAGCTAATGCAACCAATAAAAAAGCAAGCGCTATCAATCTAAAAAAATATAATAAAGGCTTCAATTTAGGAAGAAGAGCCGTATTTGCTTTGAATCCTTTTACACTTGGAACAGTTAAAACAGCAGCGTCTTTCTTTCTCATGAAAAAATACCATACAGCAAGCAATGGAACTGTGATTAGCAACCATAAAAACTCAGGGTTATGAAACTCAAAATTACTCCAATCCATCTTCTTCAGTTTCTTCTATTATAGGTTTTGGCTTCAATTCATTTAAGACATCTTCAGCATCTCTTCTGTCTTCTTCAATTTCATGCGACATTGGTTTAGATTTCGCAAATTTCACCAAATCTGCTTCGCTTAAGAGAGCCTTTAGTTTTTTAATAACTTCTCTGTTTACTTCAATGGTTTTAGCATCATTAAAGTCATAAAGAGTTTCAATTACTTCATCTGTAGTGCTTTCTAATGCAGGAATTTTTAATTCTTTCTCTACATATGCTCTAACTATTTCTGTTAGCTCACTATAGTATTTCTTAATTTCATTGTTCTGCCATAATAACTTCTCATCTAATTGATGCAATCGTTCTATTGCTTCTTCATACGGAGGAAGTAATGAAATAGTTTCTTCCAGGTCTTCTTCTTTTTTACGAGTTTTGATATAATAAATAATTCCAGCAATCAACAACAGTCCTAAAATTATCCAGATCAAGTAAGGTTTAAAATCATCAAAACCATAAGATTCGTCTTTAATAGATTTGATTTCAAACATCTTCTGTTTTGTGGTATCAACGGCAATAGTAGCAACATTGATTAAAATAGAATCAGTAATATAGGCTCTGTTTCTAATAAAAATCTGTTGAGAAGGAATATAGTAAGCCCCACTATCAAAACTTGTAAGCAGGTACTTTTTAAGCAAGCTACCTTTTAAGGTATCCATTTTTAAATCCTCAACAATTTCTAGTCCCTTTATGTTTTCTAATTTCGGAATAATGACATTTGTTGTATCACTAACAGAAATCTTGTAATAGAATTGTTCTCCAATTCTAATACTGGTTGTGTCTACCTCAACAGTTACTTGCTGGGCAAAAGACACTGAACTTATAATTAAAAAAAACAGCAGGATTCTTATCTTCATTTCTCTAACGTCCTTTATGTTTAAAATATCCTAATAGTTTTTTCACATAGCTTTCACCTACTCTTGTGTTAATTGTTCCAGCTCCACTTCTTTTGAAAGTATCATGGTAATAATCTGATAAGCGTAGCGCATTAGCTCTGTAATTATTTCGAGTAACTCTAGAAGATGTATTAATAAGTTGCACCTGATTGGTTTCAGCATCTAACATCGGTACCATTCCTAGATTTGGAATTTCCTCATCGTGTTTGTCATATACTCTAATTCCAGTAATATCATGTTTATTTCCAACAATCTTTAAAGTCCTTTCATAGTCATCATCCATAAAATCAGAAAGCATAAAAACAATGGCTTTCTTTTTTATGACATTCGATAAAAACTTAAAAGCTTCGGCAATATTTGTCTTTCTGCTTTTTGGTTTGAACTCAATTAATTCGCGAATGATTCTCAATACATGACTTTTTCCTTTTTTAGGAGGAATAAATAATTCGATTTCATCAGAAAAGAGAATTAATCCAACCTTATCATTATTTTGAATTGCAGAGAAAGCCAAGGTAGCCGCTATTTCAGTAACGGTATCTTTTTTAAACTGTTCAGAGGTCCCAAAATGTTCAGAACCTGAAACATCTACCATTAGCATCATGGTTAGTTCACGTTCTTCTTCAAAAACTTTTACATAAGGCTCGTTGTATCTTGCGGTCACGTTCCAATCAATAGCTCTTACATCGTCACCAAATTGATACTGACGAACTTCAGAAAACGTCATACCTCTTCCTTTAAAGGTAGAGTGGTACTCACCTCCAAAGATATGATCAGACAATCTTCTTGTCTTGATTTCAATTTTCCGTACTTTTTTTAGTATCTCTTTAGTATCCATTCTTTAGCTTACCCATTCCAATGGTAAAGGCTCCAAGTTGAGTTCTTTTATTTTTGAATCAACTTTTATTTCTAATAAAGGAGCTTTTTCTATTGATAATTTCGTGTCATTTCTTTCATTAATACTACTTAAGACTTCTTTAATAGTTTTTTGCTGTGATAGCAAAAGGCTATTCAATACTTGATTGGATTCACTTTCAAAGTCAAAACAATTAATGTGGTACATCGGTTGTTTGTTTTGATAAATAATCCATTGTCCATAAGCATCTTCAGTTAATTCTAAAATTTGTTTACTGCCCGTTAGGGTCTTGTAGGTTGTCAGTTTATACTTCATAGCTTGAAAGTTCTGGGGGTTAAACATTCTGTTATAAGATTGACGAATTAATTTCGGTTTGTTTTTCGTCTATGGCACTTCTATTTCATTGATGATGGAATTTATGATATCTATTGATGAAATATTTTCTGCCTCTGCTTCGTAGGTAATTCCAACTCTATGCCGTAATACATCATACACAACGGCTCTAACATCTTCAGGAATTACATAGCCTCTTCTTTTTATAAAGGCATAACATTTTGCTGCTTTTGCTAAATTAATACTTCCCCTAGGAGAAGCTCCAAAACTGATTAAAGGATTTAGTTTAGGCAAATTATATCTCTCTGGAAATCTAGTTGCAAAAATGATATCCAAAATATATTTTTCAATTTTCTCATCCATATAAACTTCATTAGCAGCTTCTCTTGCTTTTAAAATTTGCTCGATAGAAACCACAGGGTTCACATTAGCAAAACCTCCGGTTAGATTTTGACGCATAATGGTTTGCTCATCTTCTAATTTTGGATAATCAATAACAACTTTTAGCATAAAACGATCTACCTGTGCTTCAGGCAACGGATAGGTTCCTTCTTGTTCTACCGGATTTTGTGTTGCCATTACTAAGAAAGGCTCATCCAATTTAAAAGTAGTATCTCCAATAGTAATTTGACGTTCTTGCATTGCTTCTAAAAGAGCAGATTGCACTTTTGCTGGAGCACGATTAATCTCATCTGCTAAAACAAAGTTGGCGAAAATGGGTCCTTTTTTGATAGAGAAATCATTCTCTTTTATATTGTAAATCATGGTCCCTACCACATCTGCTGGCAGCAAATCTGGAGTAAATTGAACTCTGCTAAAAGAACCTTGTACCGCTTTAGATAGCGTGTTGATTGCTAAAGTTTTTGCTAAGCCTGGAACCCCTTCCAGTAAAATATGTCCATTACCTAAAAGGCCTATTAATAATCTTTCTATCATTTGCTTTTGACCAACAATAACCTTATTCATTTCATTGGTTAAAAGATCTACAAAAGCACTTTCTCTCTCTATTTTTTCGTTAATGGCTCTAACATCTACATCCATACGTATGTTTTAGTTTTTTATTATTTTTTATCAAGTGAAAACAAAGCTACAATAATAGGGATTTTTATATTGTTAAAGATAGGTTAAAGGTAAAATTGAGAGGCTAAAAATAGCGAAAGTTAACAGATGTTAACAGTAGGTAACAGATGTTAACAATTGGAATTTACCGATATAAAGTGCAATTTGTAATTTTAGGATGGTTGTTTTCTTAATTTTCCGTCTTCTTTTAACTTAAACGTTTTCATGTACTCTCCATAAGTAAAGTACTGGATCCAATCTCCTAAATTGATGTATTTACTGTTTTTACCTAAGTCAATTTCTAAAGGTAAGTGCCTATGACCAAAGACAAAATAATCATAGTGTTTTTCCATCAGTTTTCTCTTGCAGTATTGAACCAACCATTCATTTTCATCTCCTAAAAACTGAGCATCATCTTCACCAGAGATTAATTTGTTTTTTACAGACATATATTGGCCTAATTTCACACCCCAGTCAGGGTGTAGCCATCTAAACAACCATTTAGCAAATGGAAAAGTAAACACTTTCTTCATTCGTTTGTATCCTTTGTCTCCAGGACCTAAACCATCTCCATGACCAATTAAAAAAAGATGACCATTTATTTCAAATTCTTTTGACTCGTGAAACACAGGAATGTTTAATTCTTTTTCAAAATAATCTCTCATCCATAAATCGTGATTCCCAACAAAGAAATAAATAGGAATTCCAGCATCACTAAGCTCGGCAAGTTTTCCTAAAACCCGAACAAAACCTTTAGGAACTACTTTCTTATATTCAAACCAAAAATCGAATAAATCACCTAGCAAAAAAACAGCTTCAGCGTCTTTTTTTATGGTATCTAACCAGGCTACAAATTTTCGTTCACGAGGCAAGCTTAATTCAGCTGTGGGAGCACCTAAATGCTGATCGGATGCAAAATAAACCTTCTTGTTTTCAGAAGTAGTAATTATAATCATTAACGCAAAGTAACGCTATTCTTGGGTACTTTCCAATTCCAATACTTTTTGAAGCATTTTGTCATTGGTATGGATAATTCTATAAAAACCAACGTCGCCAAATAATTCGTTGGCAATGGATGCTCTCACATATCTACGAAGTATATTCTTAGTTCTAAAAGAAATGTTATCAATCTCTTTGATTTTAGAGAGATACAAGTCAAAGACTTTCCCGTCCCTATCAAAATTCTCAACAAAATCAGGTAAAGACCATTTTTTGGTAATCTCTTTCCTGTGCTCATCTACATAATCAAACGCAAAATTATTAACCGTTCTGAAGTAGAAGTTGTTTAAATAAGAAGTCGTGTCAATAGCGACAAAAACATCGGGAATAATTCCACCTCCACCATACACAATTTTTCCTTTTGGAGTCTTATATTGGAGAGAGTCTGTGATTGGAATGCTATCTTGATTTAACAATTCGCCACTTTGAATTCTTTTTTGATAATCGTTATAATAATTTGAATCTCCATTTTTAGAATAGGGCTTCTGAATAGACCTTCCTGTAGGCGTGTAGTATTTAGCGGTTGTTAATCGTACTGCAGAGCCATCACCTAAATCCATTTCTATTTGAACCAAGCCTTTTCCAAAAGAGCGTCTACCAATAATAGTTCCCTTGTCATTGTCTTGTAAAGCACCCGCCACAATTTCTGAAGCTGAAGCAGAATTTTCATCAATCAAAACATACAAACTACCAGTCTCAAAATCGCCTTTTTTAGTAGCAAAATACTCTTGAACGTTCCCTTTGTTATTTTTGGTGAATACAATAAGCTTATCATCTTCTAAAAACTCATCCACTATTTTAGTAGCAATATCTACAAAGCCACCACCATTGCCTCTTAAATCTAATACTAGGTTTTTCATCCCTTGTTTTTGTAATTCGGTCAAAGCAGATTTAAATTCGGTATATGTATTTCTTGCAAAACGATCTAGCTTGATATAGCCAATACGATCATTCATCATATAGGCTAAGTCAACACTTTTTATATTTATTTTTCCTCTTTTAATATCAACGGTAAAAAGAGAGTCATTTGTTTTTCTATAAATCTGTAGTTTTACATCTGTATCAGGATTTCCCTTTAAAAACCGAGGAACATCATTACTTGTCAGTTTTTTTCCAGATAAGGTGTCTTTGTTTGCAGCAATAATACGATCTCCAGCTTTGATTCCAGCTTTAATACTTGGCCCGCCTTTCATAGGTTGAATCACTGTAATAGAATCGTTGATCAATCTGAATTGAACACCAATTCCTACGAAATTACCCTGCATACTTTCCTGTACAGCCTGTAAATTTTCTTTTGGTATGTATACAGAATGTGGATCTAATTTCCCTAGCATCTGAGTAATAGCATCGTCTAATAAATTCTCAGTATTTACCTCATCTACATAATCTCGCTCAATATAATCCATCAAACGTTTAATCTTTGCTTCATTTTTTGAATTTCCACTCAAAGACAATCCACTAGAACCTCCACTAAAGAAAGTTCCAATTAAGATTCCAAAAATGGTTGCTAAGGATAAGTATATGGGAAAATTATTCTTGTTCATACGGTAAATATAGAAGTTCAATGCCTGCTTTTTCTAAAAATTCTAAACCACTGGTATCGCGATAAGATCTAGAATACACAACACGTGTAATTCCTGCTTGATGAATGAGTTTGCTACATTGCTGACAAGGAGATAAGGTAATATATAAGGTAGCGCCTTCAGCGGATTGAGTAGAAGAAGCGACTTTTAAAATGGCATTGGCTTCGGCATGTAGCACTTCCCATTTGGTTAAACCCTCTTCATCTTCGCAACAATTGTCAAAGCCAGAAGGAGTTCCATTGAAGCCATCAGAAATAATCATTCTACCTTTTACAATCAAAGCACCTACTTGTTTGCGATCGCAGTGAGACAGTTTTGCCCATTCTTCTGCCATTCTTAAATAGGCATTGTCATATTTATGTTGTTTCGAATTCATACAAAAGCTAAAGTACTGAGATTTTAAAAAAGTGGAACGTTAATTATTTACCAAAAAATACGATTTATCATCATCGGAATTACAAAACCAATAACAATGGCAGAGCTAACCAATACCCAATCTCTTTTAGAGACTCTAAAAAAGTTTTGTAAGAGGGTTCCAATGATTAAAATACCAAAGACTATGATTACTTGCGAAGCTTCAATTCCCAAAGCAAATTCTAATAAAGGGAAAAACTTGTCTTCTTCCTGCCCAATCATCAATCGGAAATAATTTGAAAATCCAAGCCCATGAATGAGTCCAAAAAACAGTGCAAAAAACAAATTCAATTTCTCTTTTCCAGAAGAAGCTTTATTGGCTCTTATCACATTAGCAGCACCAGTAATAAAAATAGTGACAGGAATTAAAAATTCAATAATATCTACTCTAATATTCAAAACACCATAGGCTGCCAATCCCAAGGTTAGTGTATGGCCAATGGTAAAAAAAGTAATGAGCCATACCGCTTTTTTCCATTGATTAAAACTGAATACAACAGCCAAAACAATGAGAAACAAAATATGATCATAGGCGGCAAAATCTAGGACATGATGTAGGCCTAATTCAAAGTATAATAGAAAGTCATCCATGGGTTAAAACAATAAAATAATGATACAATTATACAATGAAATAATGAAATTGGAGTGCTATTTAATTAATGAATCGTATCGTATAACCTTTTTTAATCTCTTAATTATTTCCCTACGTCACAACTTTGAAACGTTACAACTTTTATTCGTAAATATATTTACAGGTGTTTGTACCTGTTTTTGTGAATGCGTATTTATCCCCTTAAAAACCTGAAAACTAACGGGTAAGTTTGGTATCCTCTTCTATATCAAAGAAGTTTAGACTTACAAAAAGAGTTCAAATAAACGTATTAGCGGAGGTTTTCTAGTAAGAAATTAACACAATGTTCTTGCTGAGATACACTTTAAATTATTAACCATTTAAAACATTTACATTATGGATCCAATGATGGCATCAATTATGATTTTCGCAGGAAACTTCGCTCCAAGAGGTTGGGCTTATTGCGATGGACAACTACTGCCTATTAACGCTAATCAAGCCTTATTTTCCTTACTGGGAACAACCTATGGAGGAGATGGTAGAACAACGTTTGCACTACCTGATTTACGCGGTAGAGCAGCGATAGGACCAAGAAGCGGCCCTGGATTATCTACGTATAGATTAGGACAAAGAGGTGGACAAGAAACACATGTACTAACAACACAAGAAATGCCTTCTCATACACATTTGGCTCAAGTAGCGGGAAGTGCAAGCATTGGAGGTACAGCATCGGGGACAATTAGTACATCGGCAGCATCAGATAGTAGCTCTCCAGATGGAAAATATCCAGCACCAGATCCAGTAGCTCCACCTTATGGAGGAACAAAAGGAACC
>Ga0115559_1000097_pt1 | contig 56926 bp, 58 predicted proteins | sample COGITO_mtgs_1105_3_FD_87281 | JGI IMG/M metagenome (GOLD analysis project Ga0115559, IMG submission 87281) | Pelagic marine microbial communities from North Sea - COGITO_mtgs_110506 | ecosystem: Environmental > Aquatic > Marine > Epipelagic | place: Germany:Helgoland, sampling site Kabeltonne... | reverse complement strand
AGCAGAGACAAAAACTGTAACATGGGATGTAGCTGGAACAGATACTGGAACTATAAATACTCCAACAGTAAATATTTTATTGTCTATAGATGGTGGATATACATATCCATATACGTTAGCATCTAATGTAGCGAATGATGGAAGTCATGATATTACTGTTCCTACTATTTCAACGATGTCTGTAAGCAACGCCAGAGTAATGGTGGAAGGAAATGGAAATATTTTCTTTGCAATCAATAGTAGTGATTTTACTGTTCAAAATGCAACAGCCTCTGTAGATGAAGATGTTTTAAGTTCGTTTAGTATGTTTCCTAATCCTTCTAACGGATTATTTAATATAAGCTTTGATACAACAGACAAAGATGTAAGTATTCAGGTTTCTGATTTGAAAGGAGCTGTGATTAAAAACGTAAACTATAGAAATGTAGGAGTAAAATTCTCAGAAAGAGTAGAATTAAATGCTATTTCAAGTGGACTTTATATTTTGCGAATCACTAACGGAGGAAACTCGGTTTCTAAAAAAATAATTATAGAATAACTATTCTTTGTAAACTAAGATAGAGTTTAGTTCGTTATAGAATGAATTCATCTATTTTTTTATGTCTATAGAAGTACAATCCATTTCCAAATCTTATGGAAAACAGTTAGCATTGAATGCCATTTCATTTTCTGCTAAAAAAGGAGAAATCATTGGGTTTTTAGGGCCGAATGGTGCTGGGAAGTCTACTATGATGAAGATTTTAACTGGGTATATTTTACCGAATCAAGGAGAAGTTTCTATTGGAGAGGTCAATGTACTTTTAAACCCTATTGAAGCCCAAGCCAAAATGGGTTACTTACCAGAGCAAAATCCTTTATATGGTGATATGTATGTTCGAGAATACCTACAATTTCAAGCATCCATTTTCGGAATTAAAAAAGAAGAGATTGAAGTTGTGATTAAGAAGGTTGGGTTAACACCTGAAGTTCATAAAAAGATTGGCCAGCTATCTAAAGGATACCAACAACGAGTGGGAATTGCAGCGGCAATATTACACAATCCAGAAGTGTTGATTTTGGATGAACCTACTACGGGATTAGATCCAAATCAATTGCAAGAAATTAGAGCGTTAATTAAAGAGTTAGGAAAAGAAAAAACCATTCTGTTTTCTACACACATCATGCAAGAAGTAGAGGCTGTTTGCGATCGAGTGATTATCATTAAAAAAGGAGAATTATTGTTGGATAAACCCATCAATGAATTAAAAGGTAGTAATATCCAAACCATTGAAGTAACGTTTGATTATAAATTAGAAGACCAATTCATTCAAAAGCTACCAAATATAAAATCCTATAAGAATAACTACGACAATACGTGGTATATTACTTTTGATTCCGAAGAAGACATGCGTCCAGTGATCTTTGATTTTGCTCAGGAAAACGGATTGAAAATTTTAGAACTCAATTCTAAAAATCAGAGTTTAGAGAAGTTGTTTAAAGAGGTTACAAGTTGATATATTGCATAATAGAACAATTGAAGTTATAAAAAGATTCTCTTGTACTTCTTTAATTATTTCTGAAATAGTATTATTCCTTGTTTTATAACAGTTCTAATACTCTTAATAGAATTAATATCTTTTAGTGGATTTTTGTCTAATATTAAAAAACTAGCCTCATAATTATCTTCAATTTTACCGATACTTCTATTTGGAAAAATTATCCTTGGCGTATCATAGCATAGTATTTTAAGTAGCTCGTTAGGAGTAAAAATGTTCAAATCAATATAATGTTGGATTTCTCCAGATAATGTTTTAGCGAAGGCATCTGCTCCTATTAATATTTTCCCTTTTTTTTGTTTAAACCTCAATAAAAAATCTTTTATAAATTCTACTTTTCTGATTGAGTCTTTAGTAGCGGAGGTAAATGCTTGCCCAAGAGTTGGTATGATGCCTACACCTTTTTTTACAGCAAGATCTAAAACTTTATCAGAAATAAAGTATTTTTCTTTAGTTGCTAAATCAGCATTCCATCCATAGCCTGGCATATGAGCAAAATAGTCTACACCTGCTTTTATACTCTCTACAAAATCGTAAGAAGTCTCAATATGGGCAAAAACTTTTAGGTTTCTTTTATGACTTTCTTTTGTCACTATTTTTGCTATATCTATAGATAAGCCATTGTCTCCCATTGTATCATTATTGTAATTTTTGTTGTATTCTTTACTATTGATGATAAAAATTTTTACTACATCAGGTTTTTCTGCAAAAAAGTTAGGAAGTTTTTCTTTTAGATCTTGTTTAGAATCTAGGAATATGTATGAATTATTTTCATCAAGTCTACTAGCTTTTATTTTATCTTCATTCTTAGCCCAATCTTTATACATTAAACCCATTTCAAAAGGCTCATATGCTTTAAAAGGATGGCCAATTGTAGATGTTAAGCCTTGATGAGAGTAAGCAACATCGATTGTCGATTTTTTATTGAAAATGGACCTCAATTTTTTTGCTCCCTTTAATTTACTTGTAAGGTTAAGAACATAAATAGTTCCCTCTTCTATATATTTTTTAGGTAATGTGTTTGCTTGCCATATTCTATCTAAATTGTGGGTGTGGGCATCCGCAAAAGGAGGGATGATGTATTTGTTTTTAATTAAAATAGTAGAGTCTACTTTTTTTGGTGACTTGAAAGCAAATTTACCATCAACAACATAAAAATCTTTTTGAACAAAGGTTTCAGACTGATATAGATTTCCTCCCTTATAGAGAATATTAGATTGAGAAAATCCAGTACTTATTCCAAAGAATAATATAGTAGTGAATAAATATTTCATTTTCTTATGCTTAAGAGAATCATTTGCTCAAAACTAGAGCTATCCTACAGGGAAGACAAGTGTAAACAGACGAATGGACCTATGTAAGGTTGAAATGACCAAATCTAATTTTGTACTTTTATAATCACATGACTGTTAAATAGCTTTCCCTTCTTTCTAAAAATACTGAAAAGAGCACTGCCTGCTATGAGAATGACAAATATTAGTTGAAACCAATGTCCTTCTAAATCTTCTATGTCATCTATGAGAGTGAATAAAAAACAATGGTACCAAAGCCAATAAATAAAAGACATCTACTTGCAACATCATATCCTTTAGAAGGTTCTTTTTCCCGTTGTAATAGAATTTCATTTAATTCAACTTAAAATTAACATGCTGCTCTTCTAAAGTAGTCAACAGTTCTCCAGTAATTTTAATCTTCGTATTTCTACTCGGCACATCTAATTCTATTTCTTCTTCTACATCATAAATAACAAATCGTAGAGATTGTTTTCCTGCATTATCTTTAAACAAACTTTCAAAACTTTGAATTGATTTTTGATTTACTTGCTCAATTGGAAGTTTAATGGTGACTTTCTTGCACAAATCATCCATGACATCGTGAAGTAATTTAAACTCAGTAAACTTCAGTCTCGCATCTCCTTGTACGCCTTCTTTGTTTACCCAACCATTTTGAATAGCCGTTCTTATAAATAGGAAAGAATTAGGAACTAAAAAGTGTTTAAATTTTAAATAATCTTCACCAAAAATTCGAAATTCAAAACTATCGGAATAATCTTCTATAAAAAAAGAAGCCCAGCCTTTTCCTGACTTCGAAATTCTGTGTTGTACATCAGTAATAATTCCTGCAAAAACTAGATTTGCTCCAACATATTTATTTAAATCTTGTTTAAAATGAGCAACACTTGCATTGCAAAACTTCAACTCGTTTTTAAAATCATCCAAAGGATGAGCAGAAATATAAATTCCAACAACTTCTTTTTCTTTGGCTAACTCTTCCATGTTTCCCCATCTCTCTGTATGAGGCATGTCTGGTTCTGGGAATTGAACATCTGAAGATTCTCCAAAGAGAGAAACCTGAGCGGAGTTCAAATTCTCTTGATATTTATTACCAAAACGAATGGCTCTTTCTATAAAGGTTTGTCCTTTTTCATCTAGTGAAAAATATTGAGCTCTGTGCGTATCAGAAAAAGAATCAAAACCACCAGCTAAAATTAAACCATCAAATGCTTTTTTGTTGGCTGCTCTTAAATCAACTCTTTTGGTAACATCGAAAACAGAATTGAAGTTTCCATTTTCTTTTCGCTCTTTAATAATAGCATTTACAGCAGAACCACCAACCCCTTTAATAGCACCCATTCCAAAACGAACAGCACCTTCTTTATTTACGGAGAATTTTAAATAGGATTCGTTTACATCTGGCCCTAGTACTTCTAGCCCCATCCGTTTACATTCTTCCATAAAGAAAGAAACGGATTTGATGTCATTCATATTGTTTGAGAGTACAGAAGCCATATATTCTGCAGGATAATGTGCTTTTAAATAGGCAGTTTGATAGGCAATCCAAGCATAGCAAGTAGAGTGTGATTTGTTAAAAGCGTAGGATGCAAAGGCTTCCCAATCCTTCCAGATTTTCTCTAGTTTTTCAGCATCATGACCTTTTGCACTTGCTTGTTCAACAAACTTAGGTTTCATTTTTGCTAAGACAGCAGCCTGCTTTTTCCCCATGGCTTTACGAAGTACATCGGCCTCACCTTTGGTAAAATCTGCTAACTTTTGAGAAAGTAACATTACTTGCTCTTGATAGACTGTAATCCCATAGGTTTCTGCCAAATATTCTTCCATGGCAGGTAAGTCATACTCAATATCTTCCTTTCCGTGCTTTCTATTAATAAAAGACGGAATGTATTCCATTGGACCTGGACGATACAAAGCATTCATGGCGATTAAATCTCCAAAAACTGTTGGTTTTAGAGTACGCATGTGTTTTTGCATTCCTGGAGATTCATATTGAAAAATTCCGACGGTCTCACCACGTTGGAAAAGCTCATAGGTTTTTTCATCATCTAAAGGAAAAGTTTCAGGATCTAATATAATATTATGACGAGCTTTTACAATTTTTACAGTGTCTTTGATTAAAGTCAATGTCTTTAATCCTAAGAAATCCATTTTCAACAATCCTGCACTTTCTACCACTGAGTTGTCAAACTGAGTCACATACATGTCGGAATCTTTTGCCAATGCAACAGGAACAAAATTGGTAATGTCTGAAGGGGTAATAATCACACCACAAGCATGAATTCCTGTATTTCTAACCGAACCTTCTAAGATTGTTGCTTTGTTAATAGTTTCTGCTTCAATTCCGTTGCCATCAGCCATGATTCTAAGTTCATTAACCATGTCTCTTTCTTCAGAACGCAAACCAGCAACTTTACCTTTGCTTTTATCGTCTGTTCCAAAAATATTATTCAGTTTAATATTCGGAATTAGTTTGGCAATTCTATCGGCTTCAAATAACGGTAAATCAAGAACTCTTGCCGTATCACGAATTGATGATTTTGCAGCCATCGTTCCATAGGTGATAATCTGAGCTACTTGATTGGAACCGTATTTATTGATAACATAATCCATCACACGACCTCTTCCTTCATCATCAAAATCGATATCGATATCGGGCATCGATACACGTTCAGGATTTAAGAAACGCTCAAAAAGTAGATCGTATTTAATTGGATCTATATTAGTAATCCATAAACAATAAGCAACTACAGATCCAGCAGCAGAACCACGTCCAGGGCCTACAGATACATCCATATTTCTGGCTTCTCGAATAAAATCTTCAACAATTAAGAAGTATCCAGGATACCCAGTATTTTCAATTACCTCGAGTTCAAAATCTAAACGTTCTTTTATAGACTCTGTAATCTCGCCGTATCTTTTTTTAGCTCCAAGATAGGTGATGTGTTTTAAGTAATTATTTTCTCCACGTTTTCCTCCATCATCCTCGTCTTCTTTGTCTTGAAATTCATCAGGAATATCAAAAGCAGGTAATAAGACGTCTCGAGCTAATGAAAAAACTTCAATTTTATTAACGATTTCTTGAACATTACTAATTGCTTCAGGTAAGTCAGCAAAAAGCGATTTCATTTCATCGGAAGTTTTGAAATAGTATTCGTCATTTGGCAAACCATAACGATATCCACGACCTCTTCCTATTGGGGTCGCTTGTTTTTCACCATCCTTAACACACAACAAAATATCATGCGCATTTGCATCTTCTTTGTTTAGGTAAAAGTTATTGTTAGTGGCAACTATTTTTATATCATGTTCTTTGGAGAATTTTAATAGAGTTTTATTTACAACGCGCTCATCATCTTGATTATGACGCATGAGTTCTATATAAAAATCTTCACCAAATTGTTCTTTCCACCAAAGCAAGGCTTCTTCAGCTTGCTTTTCACCAATATTTAGAATTTTATTAGGAACTTCTCCATAAGTATTTCCAGTAAGTACAATAATATCTTCTTTGTATTGCTCGATTACTTTTTTGTCAATTCTAGGGACATAATAGAATCCATTGACAAAGGCAATAGAAGACATTTTTGCCAGATTATGGTACCCTTTTTTGGTTTTCGCTAACAAGACAATTTGATATCCGTTGTCTTTTCTTGACTTGTCTAAATGATCCTCACAAACATAAAATTCACAACCTAGTATGGGTTTTAAAATAGTTTCTGAAGGATCTTCTCCATTCTCTTCTGCCAATTCATTTTTGATACAAGCTTGCTTATTATGATTCAGAATTGCAGAAACAAAATGAAATGAAGCCATCATATTTCCAGTATCTGTTAAAGCAATGGCAGACATGTTATCTTTTGCCGAGGCTTTTACAAGATTACCTATCTGAATAGTAGATTGTAATACTGAATACTGAGTGTGATTGTGTAAATGTGCAAATTGAATGTCTTCCAATTCAGACAGTCTAGAAGAATTAATTTCAGTTGTTTCAGTTTCTTTTAAGGATTCAATTCGTTTTCGAATTTTATCACTCTCTTTTTTAAGGTTGATGTGTTTTAAGCCAATGACTTGAATCGGCTTAGGGTTGGCTTCAGAAAAGTTTTTAAAATAACTTTCATCTACATCTAATTTCTCTTTGGTGAATTCACGTAAACGAATCAATTCTAAAAAACAACGTGTTGTTGCTTCTACATCGGCAGTTGCATTATGTGCTTCGCCAAAACCAGTTCCGAACAGATGATTATGTAATTCTGTTAGTGTAGGTAATTTGAATTTTCCACCACGACCACCAGGAATTTGACATAGCAAAGCAGTATGTTCTGTACAAGTGTCTAAAATAGGAAACTCAGTTAAGTTACTTTCTACACCCAATCGATGGAATTCACATCCCATGATGTTTATGTCAAATTCTAGATTCTGACCAACAATAAATGTTGCTTTCTGTAATGCCTCATTGAACAATTCTAAACCTTCATCTAATTGGATCCCTTGTTCTAGCGCTAGATCAGTAGAGATTCCATGAATACGTTCTGCATCATACGGAATATTAAATCCATCAGGCTGTACTAAAAAGTCGTTGTGTTCTATGAGATTTCCCATCTCGTCATGCAACTGCCATGCAATCTGAATGCATCTTGGCCAGTTGTCTGTATCGGTAATGGGAGCATTCCAACTCTTTGGTAAACCTGTAGTTTCCGTGTCAAAAATCAAGTACATAGTTGCGGACTTCTCGTGTAGAAATTAATAGCATAAAAGTACTAAAAAGGGATAGAAAAAGGAAGAGAGAGTTATGCGGTTTTATTAACAATATAAATTGTGATTGTTTGTGTTAAACTAGATAATAAAATACCTAGTTGTAAGGATAGTCTATAACTTAATGATCAAATAAATTTACTTTTATTAATTCTAAATTTTTTAATTATGAAGAGAGTATTATTTTTCTTGTTGTTAATTGGTGTATCATGGTTGACTTTTAATTTTACAACTATTAATTCGATTAGTGAATCAGAAGCAACAGAGTTGGCTAGAGGAACTTGTAAAAAATGTGGTTGTAAATCATGGAGGACAGATTCAGATGAAAAAGTTGAGAGGTGTCTTAATATTAGAGTACCTTCTAAAAAATTATGTCAGCACAAAAAAAGCGATCATAAGAAGAAAAAGAAATAATATTTTATGTTTAAGTAACTGTGTATAAACCCTGATTATTCAGGGTTTTGTGATAATCCTAATAAGAAAGTATCTCTGTTTTAGTAGGGATTATACCATTTTCAAAAATGTAATTGTTTTCTCTAAAACAACTAAAAAATTCTCAGGAAACTCTTCATGAACCCAAGGTTGTTTCGCTCCAAAAACATGATTAGCACCTGGAATAACCACTAGTTCGCTATTTGGATTCCATGAATGTAAGTTTTCTCCATGTTCAACAGGGACGGCTAAATCTCCATCACCATGAAAAATAAGATGTGGAATGGCGATTTTTTTTGTTGCTGCTTCCACACTTAAGCGTTCCATGTTTTCGATAAAGTTGTTGTAAAACTGAATATAATGCGGCATCTCTTGTTTTGTTCTGCTATTTATCACATAAAAAACACGGTCTTTTTTCCACTGTTCTAATTCTTTTCCTTCATAAAACATCGATCGGTTTAAATCACAAACCGCTGCCCAAGTAATCAACCTTTTGATTCGAGAATCTTCAGCAGCTTTTAAAGTGGCAATTGCACCCCCTCTAGAATGACCAATCAATGTGATGTTATCATAATCAATTTCATCACTCAGGTCTTCATTTGTTGTAATCCAATTAATGACGGAATGTAGATCGTCTAATTCCATCATATAATTATTGTTTCCGAAAGCTTCCAAATCTGGGAAATCGATGGGTTGTTCTATTGTTCCTCCGTTGTGAGAAAAGTTGAATTTCAATAAAGCAAGACCATGTTCTATAAATAGACTTGACATTTTATCGAAAGCACCCCAATCTTTATATCCCTTATATCCATGACAAAAAATGACTAGCGGTTTTTTAGACTTAGTTTCTTGATAGTAGACATCAGTTACAATAGGTTTCTGATGGTTACTTTTTAGCGGAACGTTTTTCAGTTGGATCATCTTTCAAAAGTATTAGAAAAAAGCCAAAATATTTAAGGAATTGTTATGGTTTTAGTTATGAAAGAATTTTGTACATTTGCGCCCACTTATCACGAGATGGTAAGATTATTAATAACCAAGGTCGAGTACCTTAAAAAATTAAAAGAATGTCAGTAAAAATTAGATTACAAAGACACGGTAAAAAAGGAAAGCCATTTTATTGGATCGTTGCTGCAGATGCAAGAGCAAAAAGAGATGGTCGTTACTTAGAAAAATTAGGAACTTATAATCCTAATACAAATCCAGCAATTATCAATTTAGATGTTGATGGTGCTGTAAAATGGTTACAAGACGGAGCGCAACCAACAGATACTGCAAAAGCAATTTTGTCGTACAAGGGAGCAATGTTAAAAAACCATTTAGTTGGAGGAGTTAGAAAAGGTGCTCTAACTGAAGAGCAAGCTGAAGAGAAATTCCAAGCTTGGTTAGAAGAAAGAGCAGGAAAGGTATCTTCTAAAGAAGGTGACTTAGCAAAAGCGAAAGCAGATGCAAAAGCAAAAGCATTAGAAGCTGAAAAAGCTGTTAATGAAGCTAGAGTTGCTGCAGCTGTTGAAGAGGTTGCTGAAGAAGTAGAAGTTGTTGAAGAAGCCGAAGCTGTAGCTGAAACTACTAAAGAAGTAGTAGAAGAAGTTGCTGAAGTTGAAGCAGTAGTAGAAGAAGCTAAAGAAGAAGTTGCTGAAGTAAAAGCGGCTACTGAAGAAGCTCCTGAAACTAAAGAAGAGGAAACTAAAGAGAAGACTGCAGAGTAGTCTTTGTTATAACGATGCGTAAAGAAGATTGTTTTTATTTAGGCAGAATCGTTAAAAAACACAGTTTTAAAGGTGAAGTTGTTATCAAGTTAGATACAGACGAACCTGAATTGTATGGAAATATGGAATCAGTTTTTGTCGATATCGGCAACAATCTGGTTCCATTTTTTATTAAAAAAAGTTCTTTGAGCAGAGGAACCATGCTTCGTGTTCGCTTTGATGATGTAAATTCTGAAGAAGAGGCAGATTTCTTGATGAAGTCTGGTATTTATCTTCCTTTAGACATGTTGCCAAAATTGGAAGGAGATCAATTTTACTTTCATGAGGTAATTGGTTTTAAAGTAGTGGATGCAAATCATGGAGAAGTAGGTGTGTTAGTTTATATTAATGATAAAGCTGCACAACCTATGTTTGAAATAGAGAAAGGAGATCAGGAAATCTTTATTCCAATGATCGATGATTTCATTAAGAAGATAGACAGAAAGAATAAAGAAATACATGTTGAGACGCCTGAAGGGTTAATTGACTTGTATTTAGAGTAAGTCATTACGAGGAATTTATGACGAAGTAATCTGCTTAATTTAGTGAGATTGCTTCACTTTGTTCGCAAAGACAAAATAGAATAGAGAGGTGGCCGAGTGGTCGAAGGCGCACGCTTGGAAAGCGTGTATACTCCAAAAGGGTATCGAGGGTTCGAATCCCTTCCTCTCTGCAAAAGAAAACCGCGACACTAGTCGCGGTTTTTATAGTTGCTCAAGATTCTCTTTTGAGATCAACGGAGTTAATACCATCCTTATAATCAAAACAATTTCGCTTGTGTCGGTTCAAAATGAATGGTTTCTACAGTATCAGAAATTATTACTCGATGTCCTATAAGTTTTCCTAGTAATACTTTAAATTGATGCCCTTGATTTTCTAACACTAAGATTGATCCAAAAAGCCCAATTATTTTCCCAGAAATCATCAATGGTTTGTTTTCAGATAAATCGATAATATCTTTGGTAATGACTTTTTCTAAAGGATTGTAGTATTGGTCTAAAAAATGAACTTTGGAGTTTTCACAAGAAACATCCAAGCCAGCATTGATTTTTTCTTTGGCTTCTGTTACTTGCTTTTCCAGTTTTATAGGATCGATCTTAAAATTGATCAAATCTGATTTTGTTTTCTTTCTAATGACTTCTGGAATTTGAAGCAAGTTGCTCACTTTTACTTCCAAATCTCGAGCTTCATAAGCATCTTTGCAATGAAAAATCACTGTGGAAACTCTTGCTCCTTGCTCAAGCCATCGATCAAATTGTCGATGTTTGTTGGTAATTCCAACCTTAAAAATTGTTTCAGAGAAGTATGCTAAGTAGACAATATGCTCCTGAAAATTATAGATACGCTGCTTCTCAGAAATTTCTGAATTTGAGACATGATAAAAGGCAGGATTGAAGCCGTTGTATTGAAAACAATCAGAACATACTGGGTTCTGATCTACCTTCTTTTCATTTGGACAGGCAAATGATTCTAATGTACTTAGGTCGTATCTTCCAATACAGTATTTGTTTTTAAATCGAGTAATGGTCAATTCTTTTGACATGATAGGAAAGAATTCTCTTGTAGGTTCCTCATTTTCATTTCGTGTATCTAAAATAAAATGAGGCTTCTTCTCTTTGAAATTAATTCCTGAAAAAATATATTTCTTACTCATGATCACTCTCTTTCATTAGATCTTGATATACTCTTATAGCCACCGTAGCAACTTGTAATAATTCTAATGTTATCTTTTTAGCATCTCTTGTACTTTCCTTCTTCTTAATTTCATCCCACAGTTCCTCAACTTCTTCCAATAAAATAGCATAACCTTCATGCAAGGAGTTTATTTTATTAGGAAAACGAGCCTTAGCGATTCTCAATTCCTTTTCGATGAAATTGAGTTCCTTAATTTTTAATTCTTTGAAATCGTATTTCATAGTGCAATCTACTGAAAAGAATAATATGGTAAATGAGAAGATTGATTCAAAAGTAAAGGTTTGTCCAGATAAAATTTGAAAGCAGTATTCAAAACGTCGAAAACTTTTTCAACGGTATTTCTTTTTTTTGTGTTCTCCTCCAAAATGTGATTAAGTTCGATAATGATCTTGGTAATTCTAGGATCTAAATCATACTTGGTATAGTTTAACAAACGACTTCCGTCATGCTGGTTCAGCATGATAAGATTCGTTAAATACGTTCGGTTTACTTTTTCGTTGTTTTCTAATTCTTTCGCAAAAAGAACCTTGTGAAATTGAACCAGCCAAAATTTACATTCGTGAAACAGAGAAACACTAATGGCAAAATGATTTCCTTTCAATTTAGAGGATTTTAAACTAGAGTAAACGTTGGTAAAATACCATTGCATGTCTAAAATTTCTTTTTGAATGTTCATCAAAGAAAAATCTTGGGTGGTTTTTTTGATAATTAAATCCATTCTCTCCCACGACTTAGAAATGATGTTTTCTGCAATATTATTTTCATCATAATGAATTGCATACGCATTGAGCAATGCAAACAGTCGAGTGAAACTTCCCTTAAACAATTCTTTCTGTAAGCTCTCTTTTGTATAATACTTAATGTCTACAATAACATTTACACCATTCACATCTGTTTGAGTGATGAAACAAAATTTAAAATCATCATTATGCATGCCTTCAATGTCTAAAACAACCATCAAATCGATATCCGATTTTTGATGTCGAGTTTCTGGTTGAGAAGACGATCCGTAAAGGATGACGGAACTAATGGTATATTCTTTTTGAGGCAAATGTTTACTTGCTTCTCCTTGTGTAATTTTTTTTGATAATCCTGTATAATCAACTACTGTATTCATGCATTTTTTGTTTCCCATAGCTCTAATGTTCTGTAAGCAATGCCATTGAATAACATACTTAGCAATTCTGCAAAACGACAAGCAATAATTAAATCTTTTTTAGTGCTGGTTGACAGGTTTTTCGCAAAATCTATTCCTACACTGTGATGATTTCCTTGTTTATTGATTTTAAAATGAGTTGCAATACCACGAGCAATTTCTGGATTAGAACTTTTTAAAATTAGTTCTGCCATTGGATCTGCACGATAATTGGCAGGCTCTTCAAAGTGAGAGATCAAACAACAAAATGCCAAAGGAGCTTCTTTAGCAGCTCTTCTTAAAAGTTTCATGGCGATTTTTGTTTCAGGAAAAACAACACTCTTCTCACGATATTCTATAGGAACTTCATCCAATGATTCTTTGATAAAACTTTCGTGTCCGTACTCTTCATCAATAAATTCTTTGACCTCTAATTCAGCTTCTTTAAAACCTTCAATTGCAGGTTGTAATGATTCATGACAATGAGAAGTAACATGATAGGATTGCGATAATAGCGTATGAGTCATACCAAAAAATGCAGGTTCATCATTATTTAAATGATCTTCTAAAACATTGCTTAAATGCTGTGTTTCTTGTCTGTCTTTTGAGATGTTTCGAAATCTTCTGATTACTGTATAAGCTGTTAATGGATCAAAATGATCTTTATCTATTTGTGATTTCTCTAATAAGAAATCAGCATCCCAAGACCAATGCTTGAATCGTTCTTTCCAATAAGGAGAATCTAGTTTATGATCTTTAAAATAGCTCAATAAAGATTGAGGCGAATCTAATTCATCATATAAAGATTGATTGTGAGTTTTTTTAGGAAACTCAACCTGAGAACTTCTCGGATTGATGTAGCAAAAAATCCAACGAGATTTGTGTTTAAAAATTTGATGATCATTTAAAATTGATACAATAGATTTGTTAGAATCATTATCAATATCAGCGTAATCGGGTACACCTATTGTACCTTTTAACCATGGTAAGGATACATGAATTTCACTTTTATTGCGATCTATGTGTAAGTTTACTTCTTCGTATAATGCTATTTCCATCTGATAAAAACAAAAAAAGGGTGACATTCATGAATGTCACCCAATCAATAATTACAACGAGACATTGCTTGCGATAAGGTTCGTAGCAACTTCAAAACGATTTGCTTGAGTTCCTATATCTTCAAACATTTGGCCTCCATAGCATCTACTACTACCCAATAATTCAGCATCGAATTTAGGTCTGTTAATTTCTACGGCTGCAGGAATAGCAGAATAGAAAGTTGCAGGATGCAATTTGTCTGGATTTAACCTCCAAGCTTTAGGGTTTTCTCTAGCGCTTTCAAGAATTTCTTTTGCTTCTTTCTCTGGCCAAACATAAGCCTGAGTTGGTGAATCATACTTGATCCAAGATCCGGTTCGATGATAGTAGTAACCATCTTTTTCGGCTTCAATAATGTAGCCATCTACGATTTTTCTCATAATAAAGATAATTTTAGTTAATAATTAATTTTCGTGTATAAAAAGCTTTTTAAAAGCTTCTGTATCGATTGAATTTCTCCCACAATTCATATAGAAAGGAGAGAGTTCATATTTGTCATATACTTTTTGTAATTCTATTCCCATGCTTTTAATAAACTCAGGTGTTGGATTTGGAAAATTTTCTAGAGGAGTTCCAGGATCTGTGTGTAAAACATTAATTACTGGAGTAATTCCTCGGCTTGCTAAATGATGTAATCCTTTACTCAAACTTTCAATGGGTTCTAATCCGCCGACTAATATTGAGAATACATTTCCTTTGTCTAGTACCTCTACAGCTTTGTCTAAAGCTGAAAGAATGTGTTCACGTCCTGCAGTTTTTACTTTTCCAGGACAATATTTTTCAAACAAAACAGGATCAAAAATTTCTGTATTCATAGCAATAGATACATCTAAACCTCTCAATTCTTCAATAAGATTTAAGTCTTTTGGAGGGTATACAATTAAATGTAATTCAACTTCTCTTCCAGATTCTTCAATTGCCTTAAATGCTGCTTTTGCTAGTTTTACATAGTGTAAAAAGCTTTTGTCCATGTCAGGAAAATTCCCTCCATTGAGCATTACTTGAGATAAATTTGCCTTTGCATCTTTCAATGCGTTTTTAACAGCATGATACATGACCTCTTCTGAGATTGTATAGGCAAATTTCTTTGCTTCCTTTTCTCTATTCTGCTGGATAGAACAATAATGGCAAGGCTCTCCAATTTCTACCAATTGACAAGTTCCGTAGGCAAAGATTCCTAAGGATTCACCTCCGTAAAGTGTGGCAACACTTGAGAGATTGACGGCTCTGTTTTTAAGGTTTAAATCATAACCATAAAACTCAGGTCTGATAGGAAAACTTACAGTGTGTTCTTCATGTCCATTTTTTAATAAATAATCCCCTTCATCATAATCTAGAAGCCAATCAGAATCCATGTTTACATTTACTGCTGAAATAAGACGTTCGTTCTCTGGGGAGATATATAATTCTTGTGGAATTCGCTCTTTTCTCAGGTTTTCTGGATCTGGGTTTCCATACGCTCTTCTTTTTTCTAGAAAAGGAAGTGTGTAGTTTTCTAATAATGAAGGAGATAGTTTAACTCCTTTTGATAGTATATCTGCTTTAACTTCTACTGCACTTTTCATAGTTATATTGCATTAATTAATTCCCAAGAATTTTTAAGAGTCCAAACCTCTATTTCTCTATCGATTAGTTCTGTTGTCGAATCTGGTAACGATTCTCTTACGCTATTGTATCTCTCTGAAAAATCATGTTTTAAAGTATCAAAATGGATCGCTAAAAGTTCCATAAACAGATCGTACAAATCTTCTTCTGAATTGAAACTCTTTTTTTGGTTGATGAAAAAATCTGGCAAGTTTCTTTTTTGATGTTCACTGAGCGTAAAATCTAATTCATTATTGGTCAGATAAATCATAATACCCAACAGATTGTATGCACTTTCTTTGATGAGTTTTCGAATGTGTAATACTTTAGAAATCACATCGTCATTCGAAACTTTTATAATGCTTTTTAGTAGATAATCTAAAGCAAAGTTTCTATCTATCCACCTTTGTGATACTGAACTTATTGCACCAATTCTATAGTCTTTGTAGATGGTATTAACTCTTCCCATAGATTTGTTAATGGTGGTCGTTAAATTCTCTTTTTCTACCATCTCTAAATATTTCGATCCTTTTAAACTTTCCATAGACACCAACATGTAAGATATTTTGGTGTAAAGTGGTGCTGCTGTAGAATGCTCTTTAGAAAGTTTATCATTAAATGCTATATCATATATCTCAGAAGGAGAAATGTTTTTGCTTACCGGTTTTAGTAAAGTGTTTGTATCTCCGATAAAATGATAAGAATCAATGAGTTCTTTCATGTTCATCAAAGGATCAAACATAATGTATGATAATCGTATTGGAACACCGATAAGACTTAGCAATTTTATGCCCGTTCTGTTTTGTTCTCCTGTTGTTTTCTTATTGAATCGCGTCAATATAGAATCTACTCCAGACTCCATTCCAAATAAGATTCGACTAAGACCGTTTTTAACCAATTCAGACCAATAAACAATTCTATTCAGATGCCAATCGTTATCAAATGTAGGTCTGTATACCTGATCTATTCTGGCGCTTGTTTCAAATCTAAATCCATAGTTTTTTAGATTTTTTGCTACGTTAAGCGACCTGTTTTCTACTCCACCTTCAAATTTATAGCCTATAAATTCTTCATCAACAAGAAATATTTTACGACTAATTTGAGGAAAGTCATTATACATTCTGTTAACATGAATTAGAATATTATTGATTTTATCTGCATCATTTCCAAACCATTTTCCCTTATGCCCTCTTGGACAAAAAGAGCATGCATATGTGCAACCTCTGCTGCTTTCCAATTGCATCACTCCATTTTTCTCTAACGTGAGAGGAAGTAAATCTAATTCTGGTTCAGCATAAATAACTTTATCTTCTACACGTTTTAGTGTTTCTATGATTTTATTATTTTTTGAATAAGCAACATAATTGATTTCATCTATTTCAATCATATGATGCCAATATTCAACAACATTTTGCATCGTTGTTTCTCCATAACCAAGAGCAACAAGCACATTGGGGTAATCTTCAAGAATTAATTTGTAGTTTAAAACAGGTAGACTTCCACCAATAATAATTAGAGGAGTGTAGTTTTCTATGAGTTGAATTTCGTCAACAACTTGTTCTAAAATATCTTGTTGTCCAAAAGTTGCAGAAATCCCTAGTACTTCTGGTCTTTCATTTTCGATTTGTTCTAAAATATCTGATATCGAAAAATCCAATTGCATGTCTGCCAATGATACTTGCCCTAAATTCTCTTTTCGTATGGCACCAGCGATATCTGAAATTCCCAGAGCAAAACGTGGTAATGGGAAATTTTCCTTGTGATATAGGGCAATCATTTTAACTCTAGGGTAGGATAGTTTATAGATGAAGTTTTTATAGTTTATAAGGTCGAAAGAGACAATTCTTTCATCAATGATGTTTTTATTGGCTAGCTCTTTGCTGAATTTATCGAATTGTCCTTCATTGTATTTTTGGTCTACATGAAGAATGTATACTTCTTTTTTATTTATAAGAAGTATCAATCGATTGCTTAGATTCCCAGAATGGATTACTTTATAATCTAAATCAGAGAAAAATGATGAAGATTTATTTTTATAATCTGCATCAAATTTTACAGTATCTACTGTATTGAGAATCTTTTTAAGCCAATGTGGGGTAATTACCATTGTCCTTAAATAATTTATAGAGTTAATTTATCTGAAAAGTTTTTACCTTTTCTTTGTAAAAATGAGTCTTTACAGAAAGTTGTATAATCGTTTTATAAAAGATTATGTGGCGTTCTTTTGTCTATTTCAGGTGTAAGTAACTGAAAAATAAGTAACCAGCACTGCGTATTTCTGCATCTAAAAATGCATTTTTCTGTGTTTTAGCTAGAAGGTTTTATTAAAATTACCAGAAAACCCACAACAAATAGTTGTGGGTTTCTCATTTAGAAAAAATGATCAAAAGGGAAAAAGGAATTTTTTATGCGGTAAGTTAAGGTGGATGCGGTAAGCCCCACCCTAACGTTACCAGAGTATTACCCCAACACTCTATATTGTTCTCTTTAAAATTTGTTGTTTTTGCAGTTTTTGTTGTTCTAATTCTTTTTTTCTTTTGCTAGCTAACTGCCAAATTGCAGTTTCAATATCTTGGTTTTTTCTTACTCCTTGAAAAACCAGTCTAATATATTGAATATTATGCGATTTTCCGTTTCTATTGGTGATCTTTTTCTCTTCTAAAATTTCTCGAACATCTTCAGCATAGTATCCCTGAAAAAGTTGCCGCAGTTCTTTTCTTTCGATTTCTGTAATCATAGGAATTATTTGTTGATTTTAACATATTTGTTATTATATTGTTATAGTTTTGTAACATACAAGATACGTAAATATATTTACAATACAACAGTAAATGGAAAATAAATTTACTACCATAAAGGAAAGAGTAGTACAGATTGCTGAAAAACAATCGATCACCAAAGAGAAGTTCTTTGCTAGTATTGGTATGACCTCTGCGAACTTTAGAGGAAAAGCAAAAGAGACTCCTTTGAACTCTAAGGCAATTGTAAATATAATTACAAAATACCCTGAAGTAGATTTGTATTGGTTATTGGTAGGAGAAACAAAAACAGTTCCTTCTTCTCTCAATGAGTCGCCTCTAGAATATAAGGTCTCACCTAAAGACTGTGAAGAAAAAGATGAGATCATTCGAATGCTCAAAAATCAAATAAAAGACTTGAAATCGGATAAAGAAGATTTAAAAAAGCTATTAGGATTGACCAAAGGAAAGTAATACTTTTCTCTCTTCATTTTAAATATAGAAATCATCAGTCAAAAACCATTTCGTTTTAAAGAATTTATCATTCATCAAGATAAGACTGCGATGAAGGTTGGTACTGATGGCGTATTGTTGGCTGCCTGGTGTTCCTTAGATCATTTTCCTGACGCTATTTTAGATATTGGTTCTGGAACAGGATTGATAAGTTTGATGTTAGCACAACGTTGTGATGCCATGACTATTGATGCTGTAGAAGTAGATGAACAAGCCTATGAGCAGACGGTAGAAAATTTTGAGCAATCCGATTGGGGGAATCGATTGTTTTGTTACCACAGTTCTTTTCAAGACTTTGCTGAAGAAATGGAAGAAGATGAAGAACAATACGACCTCATCGTTTCCAATCCACCATTTTATACCGATGAATTTGAAACAGAAGATGTTGCCAGAAACAAAGCACGCTTTACCTCATCATTATCTTTTAATGAATTGATTGAAGGAGCGAACCACTTGCTTTCTCCAGCAGGAAGGTTTGCCATCATTATACCTTATAAAGAAGAGCAAACGTTTATATCCTTGGCTTCCGAAAGCAAGTGGTTCTTACACCGTGTTTGTCGTGTAAAAGGAACTCCGACTTCTGAAGTGAAACGTAGTTTGTTGGAATTTTCTTTTGAGCAAAAAGAATTGGTAGAGGAGGAGGAGCTTATCATAGAAATCTCCCGCCATAAGTATACTGAAGCGTATAAAGAGTTGACGAGAGATTTTTATTTGAGGATGTAAATCATTCTTGATTTGCTACTTGCCTTAACTTTCTAAAATCTAATACCTTGTTTTTTAAATAAGCCTTTATGCATACTCGATTCCGTTGATCACCGCCTAATAAGTAAACATATCGTTTGGTTTCTTTAACGAAAAAACCAACATATCCCTTTGAGCTTTCGAGCGAATCTTCCCATAGAATGGCTATATTACCCCATGTAGGGTTTTCGGTCGATTCTCCCATAGTTAACCAGCTTCTAGCTTTTAGCTTTCCTGAATATTCATAACCTGCCGTTTTTGCTACCCAATTTACAAAGGAACTAGACCAAGGAGTTTCTTTTTCTAATTTTGAGATATCATAGCCTAGCTCAGCAAAATATTTAGTGATTTGAGGATGGTTGTCATGCTCAATTTTTTCATGTACCCCATATTGTGTTAGGGCTATTCTTATTAGTTCCATAATTTTTCCTTTTTGATCATAAAATTGTTGCTGTTAGAAAAATACTGTTGAATGCTATTGCTCTTGAGTTGGTTTTCTTTTTCTGCAATCTTCCCTATCGATAATGCTATTAAGAGTGTGTTGAGCACTTGCATATTTTTGAGCCTAAGAATAAACTTCAGTATATTTTCTAACAACAATTTTTAAGAATCTCATCATAGATTCTTCGAAGTGGTTGCTAAATAATAAAACAAATGTTTTAATTATACAATGAATTTGTTTAAATTAGCAACGTATTGTGATGTAAATATATAACATATTACAGAATAGTAAAACATATTTCTAATTTTTTTAGATAAAAAGATCATGGAGGGTATTTCGTATAAAATCAAAAAAATTATTGAGGAGTTTAATTTAAACAATTATTCGTTTTCCAAAAGAATTGGTGTGACAAGTACTACTGTTGATAGCATAATTAATGGAAGACCGCAATCAGACGGTTCTCGTAAAAAAACGAAGCCAGGATACGATGTTTTAAAGGCTATTATTACTGAGTTTGATATCAATCCTGATTATCTGTTTGGGAAAGACGAGCAACTATTCCGTTCAGATAATAAGTCTACATCTTATTCAGGAATGCCCAAAGTAATTGCTGTAGATCAAGCTGAAAATGAAAATATCATCTATGTTCCTGTTAAGGCAAGAGCAGGATATTTAAATGGATATGGAGATGCTAACTTTGTAGAAACGCTGTCTGCTTTTAATATGCCTCATTTAAGAAATGGTTCTTATCGATGTTTTGAAATTCAAGGAAATTCAATGTCACCCACTTTTTCGGAAGGAGATATGGCGTTTGGAAAATATGTAGAGAAGCTCAATGAGATGAAAGATGGAAGGGTGTACATCATTATCAGTAAAGACGATGGTATTGTCATTAAAAGAGTGATTAATAGAATAGAAGAAAGTGAAAAGCTGGTATTAAAGAGTGACAATAAAAACGGTGATTATCCGTCTTACACAATCAACGCAAAAGAGATCATGGAGGTTTGGGATGTTACGCTATTTGCATCCAAGCAAATGCCAGAACCTGTAGATGTATATGATAGACTCCATGAATTAGAAAGTCAGTTGGTGGTATTGAAGGAGTCTATGAAATAGTCTGTCAGTTCGAGTGAAATTGCTTGCAATTTAGTATCGAGAACTTCTCGATACAATTTTCTTCATTTCGACTCCGCTTAATGTAATAGAAAATTACTCGAAGAGACAATTAGTTTCACCCAATCACATTTTCAGGATTATACCCTAAATACGGTACTTTCTTTTCAGAGAATTTAATACCATACTCTTCCAATTCCTTTAAGATAGGTTCATACACTTCCTTAGTAATCGGAATTTGAACTCCTGGCGTAGTAATCTCTTTGTTCAGAATTTTTAAGGTCGCAATGGCAACAGGTAATCCTACCGTTTTTGCCATGGCAGTAAAGGTTTGATTCTCTCCTTTCACCACTAAACTACTTTCAATTTGACGCTTTTCACCATTAATTTCATACCCAAACTTGTGATGCATCACAATCATGTCTTTCTCGTCTTCTTCCAAAGTCCAAGAATCCAATAATATCTTTTGTAAGATTTGAGCTGGAGTAGCATTTTTCAAACCTACTTTTTTATTGGGATTAAAAATATCTAACTCCACCAATTTATCCCACATGATATCATCTTGATCGATCTTTAAATAAGAACGCAATTTTAATTCAACCGAATCACTTGGCGAATAAGCCAAAAACAGATTTACAAAATCGCGGTAACTCATGTTTTCAGAATCTTCAATCCTATAGGTGTCATCAGTCATTCCCAATTGAACAAAAGTGTTCCAAGCTCTAGAAAAACCAACTTTTCGAATGGTTCCTCTATACATGGTAGGAATATCATCCAAACCATAGACGCTTCTGTATTTTAAAGAATCTCTATTGGCATACGCTTCAAATTTCCCATCTCCGTTTAAAGTTAGGAATTCAGTTCTTCTAAACAGTTTGCTATAAGGAATGTATTTATAAGTCCCTTCTTGTATAAACATGGCTGCACCACCTTGTCCTGCTAATACTACATTTCTCGGATTCCATGTAAACTTATAATTCCACAAATTGTTATCACTTTCAGGAGCTACTAAGCCACCTGTAAAGGATTCAAACAACAAGATTTTTGCGTCATTCTCACGAATTCGATCGATCACCTGCATGGCACTCATATGATCAATCCCTGGATCTACACCAATCTCATTCATAAACACCAATCCTTTTTCTTTGGCTTTCGTATCCAAGGCTTTCATTTCAGGTGAAATATATGAAGCGGTAACCATATGCTTTCCAAATTCTACACAGTCTTTGGCTACTTCAACATGAAAGCGTGCTGGTAACATAGAAACAACAATGTCTGCTTTCTGAATTTCACTTCTTCGCTGTTTGTCATTAAAAACATCAAACTCTAAAGGAGTCGAATTAGAATGATCTCTAGCTCTGTTCTGAATACTTTCAACAGAAACATCTGCAATGGTAATATGTAAATTCTCTGATTCGGATTTCTTTTGAAGATAATCGATCAAGTAAGAACTTGATTTTCCGGCTCCGATAACTAAAACGTTTCTCATTCTAGAATTATGATTAATTTTGATTGTTTGAAAAACGAAATTAAAAAAAATCAGAAGCCTCACACTTCTTTTTCTAATTAGATATGAACAAAAATTTAAGCATTACAGCACTTCTAGGGATAACTGCCATTATACTAGGTGCTTTTGCAACCCACAGTTTAAAAGAAAGTTTAACCATAGATGCAATGAGTAGCATAGAAACAGCTATTCGGTATCAAATGTATCATGTTATTGTGCTTTTGTTTGTGAACACCTACAAAGAGTTTTCGGAGACCTTTAAAAACAGGGTCAGTATTTTGTTTTTTATAGGCATTCTCTTTTTCTCTGGATCTATCTATACGATTTACTTATTGAACGTTCCAGCCAAAAGTATTTGGTTTATAACTCCACTAGGAGGACTGTTATTTATTTTGGGATGGTCGTTGATTTTCATTCATTTTGCACGAAAAGTAATGAACAATAAAAAGTGAATAAAAAAGTAGTAGAGATAATGTTGTGTTGAAAATATCCTTAATTTTGCATAGAATCTAACACAACTAAAAAATAAGAAATGGTAGATGTAAATGCGAAATCGATTTCGTTAAACGACTTAGGAATTGAAAATGCTAAAGTTCGTTATCAATTGTCTTCTAGTGAGTTACATAAAATAACATTAGAAAAAGGGCAAGGAAAAGAATCTTCTTTAGGCGCAATTGCCATTGACACAGGAGAGTTTACAGGAAGGTCTCCAATGGATCGTTTTATTGTTAAAGATGACGTAACAAAAGACAAAGTTTGGTGGGGAAAGATTAACATTCCTTTTGAAGAAGATAAATTCGATAAGCTTTATGACAAGGTAGTTTCTTATTTGTCGAACAAAGAAGTTTTTGTTCGCGATAGTTATGCTTGTGCTGATGAAAATTACAAATTAAATATTCGTGTTGTGAACGAATACCCTTGGAGTAACATGTTTGCTTATAATATGTTTTTACGTCCAACGGAAGAAGAGTTAAAAGGATTTACTCCTGAGTGGACTGTAATCAATGCACCAGGTTTTATGGCAGATGCAGAAGTTGATGGAACGCGTCAACATAACTTTGCAATCTTAAACTTTAGCAAAAAAATTGCCTTAATTGGTGGAACTGGTTATACAGGTGAAATCAAAAAAGGAATATTTTCTGCATTGAATTTCATCCTTCCAGTATTTAAAAATACCTTACCAATGCACTGTTCTGCAAATGTTGGTAAAGATGGAGATACAGCAATTTTCTTTGGATTGTCTGGAACTGGTAAAACAACATTATCAGCGGACCCTAATAGAAGATTAATAGGAGATGATGAGCATGGTTGGACCAATGAAAATACCGTTTTCAATTTTGAAGGTGGTTGTTATGCAAAAGCAATTGATTTAACAGAAGAAAAAGAGCCTGAAATTTATCATGCAATCAAAAAAGGAGCAATTCTTGAGAACATTGTGATGGATGAAAATGGAGTGGTAGATTTCTCTGATGTTTCTGTTACCCAAAATACAAGAGTAAGTTATCCTATTTATCATATCGATAATATTCAACCAGGATCTATTGGTAAAAACCCAAAAAATATATTCTTTCTAACGGCAGATGCTTTTGGAGTACTGCCTCCAATTTCTAAACTGACTCCAGGTCAGGCTGCTTACCATTTTATTTCTGGTTATACTGCTAAAGTAGCAGGTACAGAAGCTGGAGTTACTGAGCCATTACCAAGTTTTTCTGCTTGTTTTGGGGCGCCTTTTATGCCTTTACATCCAACAAAATATGCTGAAATGCTAAGCAATAAAATGCAAGAATCGGGTGTGAATGTTTGGTTGGTAAATACAGGTTGGACAGGTGGTCCTTATGGAGTAGGTCATAGAATGGCATTGAAACATACACGTGCTATGATTACTGCTGCAATGGACGGAAGTTTAGAAGAAGCAAACAAAGACAATTATCATGTACATTCTGTTTTTGGAGTACAACAACCAAGAACATGTCCAAATGTTCCAACGGAGGCATTAAGCCCTAGGAAATCATGGAATAATGACAAAGGATATTATGAGACTGCGCAAAAATTAGCTGATTCATTTAAAGAGAATTTTAAAAAGTTTGAAGACTATGCAAGTGAAGAGATTATGTCTGGTGGTCCATTAGTTTAAATTTAGAATCACACTTGTAGTAAAAAAAGCACCGTGCTTGTGCTGAACTTGTTTCAGTAACTGCGGTGCTTTTCTTATTTATCCACATTTATTTCTTTGTTCTTCGATTTCTTATTCTCGTGCAAAAAAAATAAGCTCTTATTCCATTATTTTTTTATTGACCTCATAGTTTGAGTAGTTTTAAGTTGAATTTAAAAATAAAAATTATGAATCTAAAATTTCAATTGGATGGGGGCATACAATCATTAAATGCGTTCACTTTTTTTAGCGCAGTTAATGGGAATACAGAAGAAGATCTTCATTTGACTTCTTGGTTAAATGAATGGGAAAAATGGGAATTTGTTGATCCGAGTGATTCTAATTCTACGAGTGAATTTAATTACAATCAAGAAATCGGAATTAAGAACCTTAAGTGGGCCGTTTATCTAACTGTAAAGACAGACCATACAATTTACAATGCCTATACAAGTCCATTGCAAGGCAATGGAACTTCAGTTCTTAATGATCAGCGATGGAAGCTGCTTTTGGTTGGTGATTATGGATCTAATCGGAAAGTGCAATTTACTGATACATTCATTATTCAAAGTAGGGGAAATAATAAATACATTAAAGTGAATCTTGGAACTCTAAACATTGTTTCTATGGTGAATACAAGAGCACAGGCCACTCAATTTCGATTTATTCTTGAATCAGTCGTTTAATACAATATGCTGTGCCACATAATCAAAGATGAGCATCTTAGTTATGTGACCTCAAACAAATTAATTAATAAACAAATATATTATGCAACTTACATATAAATTAAAAGGTGGGTTTCAAGCCCAGAATTTTAGCACCTTTATAGGAGCAATTGGAAGCTCTACAGGCACCAACGCGGTCGTAAAGCCATGGTTAAATGCTTGGGAAGAATGGGAACTTATTAATGCTGCTAACCAGAGTTCAACTGCTAAGATCCACTTTCTAGACGAAATGGGAATTAAAAATGTAAACTGGAATGTATACATGGCCACAAATTCCAACTTAGATAAAGTCGTTGTTCAACCGCTCCTTCAACTTGACGAAAGGTGGCAACTTGTATTATCAACGGATACCACGTCAACAGTAGAGGTTACAAGCAGAGTAGAATTCTATATTAAAAACGTGGAGAAAGGGGAGTATTGTGAAGTAAAAGCAGGAGGAAACCAAAATGAATTGAATTTAATCTCAGATATTACCAAGGCTACCAAGTTCATGTTCATTCTAGAATCAGTTGTTTAGCTCCATAAGGGAATTATTATCCTGCTGAGGAACCATTTGCTTAATGCACTTCAGTAAAATTATGATCAGTATTGATTTCTAAATTGCAGAATTAGAGAGAGAAGACCTCGAAGGTTTTAAAACCTTCGAGGTCTTCTCAATTCTTTTTTCTACTTTTAAAAATCAGAACAACTACAAATGATTAAAAATCTCTTTAAAAATATTGGACCCGGAACTTTGGTTGCAGCGGCTTTTATTGGTCCGGGTACAGTAACACTGTGTACGTTGGCGGGAGTCAATTTTGGATTCAATTTGCTATGGGCAATGGTATTGTCGATTGTAGCAACTATTGTACTTCAAGAAATGGCAGCCCGATTGGGAATCATATCTCAAAAGGGATTGTCTGAAGTCATCAAATCAGAAATCAAAAATCCAATTGTCAATAAGTTCATGATGATTCTGATTCTTTCAGCCATTGTTGTTGGAAATGCATCCTATGAAGCAGGAAATATCAGTGGTGGGATCTTGGGGTTGGAGACTGTTTTTGGTCAGACTATTTTTGAGGTATTCGGATTCTCAGTAAACCTTATGAGTTTGGTCATTGGAATCATTGCTTTTGTTCTGCTGTACATTGGAAATTATAAATTTTTAGAAAGAGCCTTAATTACATTGGTGCTTTTAATGAGTGTCTCCTTTATTGTGACGGCAATCGTTACCAAACCTAATTTATTAGAGATCTTAAAAGGAGCCTTCATACCAAAATCACCTAAAGGAAGCTTACTCACCATTATTGGTTTGATAGGAACTACTGTGGTTCCTTATAATCTCTTTTTACACGCTTCTTTGGTCAAAGAAAGATGGAAAGAGAAAGGCGATTTAAAAGCAGCCAGAAAAGATACGATTGTCTCCATTATTTTAGGGGGATTGGTCTCGATGGCAATTATCGTTTCTGCGGCATCTATTTCTACGGGTGAAGTATCCAACGCATCTGATTTGGCAAAAAGCTTGGCTCCGTTGTATGGCGATTTTGCTAAATATTTTCTAGCAATCGGATTATTCTCAGCAGGAATCACATCAGCAATCACAGCACCTTTAGCCGCTGCTTATGTAGCGAGAGGGTGTTTTGGATGGAAAGGCGGTTTACAATCGAAAAAGTTTAGAGCGGTTTGGATTTTTATCCTAGCGCTAGGTGTTATTTTTTCTTCTTTAGGAATTAAACCTATTGAGATTATAAAGTTTGCACAAGTAGCAAATGGAATTTTACTACCAGTTATTGCTGGAGTCTTGTTATGGGTGGTGAATAGAAAAGGAGTGTTGGGAAGTTTTGTAAACTCGAAGCTTCAGAACCTATTAGGAATTACCATTGTATTGATTACCATTTTTTTAGGATTAAAAGGAGTTTTTAAAGTGTTTGGATTTAATTTATTCTAATGATTGATATTAACTGTGATTTAGGTGAAGGATTGGACAATGAGCATCTGCTGATGCCTTTGATTTCTTCCTGCAATATTTCCTGTGGAGCTCATGCAGGTTCTGTAGACGTTATTGACAAAGTAATAGCCTTAGCTATTCAATATAAAGTGAAAATTGGAGCACATCCTTCGTTTCAAGATCGAGAGAATTTTGGAAGAGAAGTGATGGACATGACCAATGATGAATTACAACAAAGTTTGGAAGAGCAACTGCAATTATTTAAAGAAAGAGCAGTTTTGCAAAATGCAATTATTCATCATATAAAACCTCATGGTGCATTGTATAATTTAATAGCTGTGAATAAAGAGAAAGCCGAGGTAGTGGTAAAAGCCATTCAGAATACTTTTGAAAAGGTGAAACTGTATGTTCCATGCAACTCTGTGATAGAAAAAGTTGCTCAAGAAAACGGACTTGAAATTGTATACGAAGCTTTTGCAGATAGAAATTATAATGACAATCTAACCTTGGTATCAAGAGCATTGCCTTATGCGGTCATTACTGACAAAGAGAAAGTGTTAGCTCATGTTAAAAGAATGTCAGAACGATCAATGGTACGAACAGTCCAAGACAATGAGAAGGAGATTAAAGCCCAAACTTTTTGTGTGCATGGTGATAATAAAAAAGCGATAGAGATCTTGGAATATTTGAATCAAAATATATGAAAGTCCTGTCACCTCGAGCGGAGTGGAGAGGTTTTTGACATGTAACTTACAATATAGTTCTCGACTGCGCTCGAAATGACAATTAATTTGAACACATATAACCTCACATACAAGCCTTTTGGAAGTCTAGCCATCTTAATTGAATGGCCAGCTAGGATAGATGAAGCTATCATTCGAGACATTGTTGCCTTTGAAAAAAGTATTACCAATGACCAACATATTGTAGATACGATTATTGCATACAACTCTTTAACAATACGATATCAATTTTTAAATAGCTTTGATCGAACTGTGCTACGATTGAAAGGGTTGTATGAAGAGAAACAGGACTATAAGAAACAGGAGTCAAAACTTTGGCAAATTCCAGTCTGTTATAATCAGAAATTTGGACTGGATTTAGCCGAAATTGCCAAAACAAAAAACCTTTCTGTGGAAGAGGTAGTTGAATTGCATACCGCACCCAGTTATTTGATTTACTTTCTCGGTTTTCAACCAGGGTTCTTGTATTTAGGAGGTTTGAATACACAAATTCATATGCCTCGAAAATCGAACCCAAGATTGCGAGTGCAAAAAGGCTCTGTGGGAATAGGAGGTGAGCAAACAGGTGTGTATCCGCAAGACAGTGCTGGGGGTTGGAACATCTTAGGAAAATCGCCCATTAACTTTTTTGATATCACAAAACCACAACCTTGCTTTGCACAGGCAGGTGATCGGATTCAGTTTGTGTCGGTTGATGTAGAAACTTTTGAGCAAATCTATGAAGAGGTAGAGAAAGGAATTTACGAACTAAAATTTCAGGAACTATGATCAAAGTACTAAACGCTGGAATTTACTGTTCTGTCCAAGACCAAGGGCGACTAGGTTTTGCCAAAAAAGGCATTCCGCAAGGAGGTTCTTTAGATTCATATTCGGCTGAGCTGGCCAACGCACTCTTAAAAAATAGCCCAACAGATGCCGTCATAGAAATTACCTTTGGTTTGGGGAAATTCGAGTTTACCCATGATACCTACATCTGTATTACAGGGGGTCATTTTTCACCCAAACTAAATATGTCCTCTATGCGTATGAATAGAGTGTATGAGGTGAATAAAAATGATATGCTTTCTTTTGGAAAACGAAACTATGGAGCCAGAGTCTATTTGGGGATACAAGGTGGAATTCAATCGGAGATGGTGTTGCAAAGTAGAAGCTTTGCTTCTGGAATTACCCAACTACGATTGGAAAAAGGCGATGAATTACACATCAAATTGATGGAAACCTATGTAGAAGATGCCTTCTCTAAAGTGAAGGTGTATAAAGATCATTTTGAGGCTGCTGATTTGGAATGCTTCCCAGGTCCTGAGTTTGATCAGTTAAACGAATCTCAAAAAGAGCGGTTGTTTGAGTCGTTTACCATTTCAGAAGACAACAATCGAGTAGGATATCGTTTAAACGAGTCCATAGAAAACGACTTAGCACCCATTCTTACCTCTGCTGTCTTGCCCGGAACTGTACAATTGACACCTTCTGGAAAGTTGATTGTTTTACTACGTGATTGCCAAGTTACAGGTGGGTATCCTAGAGTGTTGCAACTCACTGAGTACGCAGTTTCAAGACTAAGTCAACGAATTGCTGGGGAAGAGATGAGGTTTGAGGTGAGGTAATTTTTGTGCGCTTGTTACATATGTTGCTTTGTTATTTAATAGATTTTCTAATACTTTTTAGATTAACTCCAACTAATTCATTATCAGCTATTCCTTTGAAAAGCCTTGGAAGACGTATCTCATTATTCTCAATATGTTTCTTGATTTGAAAAATTGAATCTGGGCCAAAATTTAAACTAGCCACATTATATATTCCATCAACTCTATAAATATTATTAGATAAGTCTATAGATATGGCATCTAAAATTTTAATTACATTTTTTTGTTCTTTTCTAAATTCAGAGTGATTGGTAAATTCTATGGCTAGAAAAACACCAATAAAAGTTGCAATTAATGTTAAATAGAAAGAGAAAAAATCGAATCTCTTTTTTCGAAGTTTAGATGTTTTTTTTGAGTATGTGAGAATTCCAGATATTAAAATCAGAAAAATAGAAATTATTAGATAGGGACTCATTATCCTATTTATGCTTTATATATTCAAACAAACCAGCAAAGCGTTGTTCAAGTATTCCTTTAGCAAATTCAATATCTTCGTTATTAAATTTTGCTATTATATATGAGTTCGTATCATTGATAGAATCCAAGATACTTTTAAGTTTATGATTTTCATCTTGTCCAAAATCGACTTCATTCAGGAAATCAAATAATTCTTTCATGCTCATCATTGCTTTCACTTGTTCCTGAGAATTTATGAGCTCTACGTAAATCTCTTCTAATTTTTCTTTTTGTGTCATTTTTTATAAACTTTTTAGTTCAACTGCGTTAAATGCAGTTGAGCTTTCTTGATGTTTCAACTAAGAAATCAAATCAAATGGGGTTTCACCTCCATAAACATGAATTTCTCCTGGACCTCCAGCAAAGTGATTAGAAAAATTGAGAGCATCTGGTACAGTAACTGGATACACTTTTAAGCAATCAGTAGAACTTTGCTCTTCCGTTACGGCATTAGATGCATTCTTGTCAGTTGGATTTCCTTTTACCGGACCTGCTAAAACCTGTGCGAATTGTGTATGTGCACCATAAGAAACAGCATTGCCATTATAGGTGACATGGTTCGAATAATTCGCATAAACAGAATTGACTTCTTGAATACTTCCTGCCCCTGTAGCATTATTGTTTAAGAAATACTGTCCATCACAATTAAATACAAATCCATTGGCTCCAGCTGCAATAGCATTGCTGCTAATTTGCATTCCACAAGATGGAATGATATGAACGTTGATTCCAGTAACGGAAGCCGGTTCATTGTCGATGTTTCTTCTTAATCTGACATCCGCGTGATCGAGACAAATTTCCACAGCCATTTGGGTAGTTCCATTGGTTCCATTTTGGTTGAATATTGCATATTCATCATCAGTCGTTTGCTTGGCGTCACCTGCTGATAAATCGATAATTGGATAAGCTACCATTTGCTCAGTAATCACTTTGCTTTTGTTGGTAGAATACAATAGGAAGTCTTCGTTAGAGCAATAATACTTTTCTGTGATCATGGCATTTGCAGACACAGCACCATCGGGAGTGGAAACTTGTGCATTACTCACAATAATACTTCTATTACGTACCTCGCAGTTTGGATATGCATGACAGTTCTTAACAAAGTTGATAAGCATGTCAAAAACAACACCGTTTAAAGGTCCGTATGAATCCAACCAGTTTTGAGAAAGATTCTTAACTACACTGTTTTTAGTTATTGCACTGCCTGAAGCCATAACAACATCAATATCCTTCACCAATGTACTAATACACGATCCGAAAACAAATGTCCAATCTTTGTAAGTATCGTTAATAAAAGTAGCTTCTAGTTGTTGTTTTAAATAAATTGTGGGATCACTCGATTCTTTTGTATAAACGTAAGGGCCATGAACTCCATGAAAGTAAAACTCTGGGGCTACAAAAAGATTTAAAGTAGTTCCATCTGCTGCAGGTAGATTGGCAGCAGCTGTATCTACTGCATTTTTCATGATGGCAATACGTGCATCGATGTCTTTGTAAATATTGGCATCAGCTAGATAATAACCAGCAACCGCTCCAGGACCATTAGGGTTTCCTATATCTACTACGTCACCTGGGGTTGTTGGTACTGCATATCCGATAAATCGGATTTTATTGTAAGTTGTTTGACTCATAATGTTCTATTTTATTTTTCAATATTTAAGAAATGCTATCAAAAGCTTTTATAAACTCATCCTCTTTGGTGTCCCATGCTTTCAATGCTTCAGGGTATCCGATGTTTAAATAAAAACGATTGGTTTTCGAAATTCCAGTACCTCCAGAGTTATCGTCATTTTCATTCCAATTATCTACATATTCCTTTTCATTTTTATAATCACCAAGGCGATGCTCTGCAAGCCAAGTGATCATGTCTCCTAAATGTGTAATCTCTGGAATGTTCCAATTAATACCATACACGGTGCTACTTGATTGATGCAACATCATATAGATACCATAATCGGCTCCCCAAGGATCAGAACCAATGACAACATAATCTTCCATAGAGGTACTCGGACAATTATAGTCTTTAAATATTCCGGGCCAAAAATCTGGATCATCCATTTGTGTGTTGAGAATAGAATTGTCAAACCGAACCCATTCGTCTAATGTAGACATTGCGGTTTCTGCACAGAAATAACCGTATATTCCTGTAGGTACTCGTACCATACTGTGAATATTAATTAATTCTTTAACATTGTCTTGGAGGACTACATCTTGTTCATTTTCAAAAGATGTTATTTCTTCGAAAGTTGCTCCTTCTTCTAATAAAAAAGGAAATGAAGACCAAAATGATGATAACTGATTCCAGGCTTCTTCAGGTGTTATAGCTGTTGTACTCATTATAAAATGATTTAAAATTAATGTATACTCGTTTTTTTGCATTGATTTCAATGAGTTTTGAAACCTTCTTCTACTTTTTTTTAATCAAATACAGCATCAATTTCTGATAATACCCAGGTAAATCCACCACCAGCTAATAATACATATTGAGTCTCTCCTTCAAAAGCTACAATAGATTGCCCCACTGGAGCCTGAACATTGTGTGATCGTGTATTTGAAACTGAAGGACTCACTGACCTAGGATAACTAGTGCCATTGACCGTAATTTGGGCGACAACATTATTACCATACCAGTTTCCTGTAATGTAACTAAATGCTGTAAGACCAGTTGATAAATTAATTGTAGGTTGTTGAGTTCCTGAATTACCTCCATGTTGTAGCATTTCTACAATGTATGATCCTCCATGATTTTCGTTGGAGGTCTGAATTGCATCAACCACTTCACCACTTCGAATCATAATGCTTTTCATTAATGTAGCAGTACTTTGTGCGTCAATAATAGTACCATCATTAAATGGAACACTGCTTGGTGATTGTGTTATGTACTGACGTAAGAGTAATTGCTGCCCCTGTTCAAAAGCCCAATCATCTGAATCCAAACGCCAGTTACATATGGTATTGTATTGATAATGATTGCCATTTGCTGTAAATCCAGCTTGGTATTGCTTGTAGGCTTGATAGGCATTTTGAAATGGCGCACTTCCTTGTGTTTCAAACTTAGCACCAAATCCAAGCAACGAAGGATCGATACCAATACTTACAAAATCACTTGCATTTGTAAATCCAGAATAACTTTGAAGGTTTACAATACTGCAATTATTGTTTACAGCAGTTGCGTTGAGCCCTCCAGTACTGGCAGGAGAAACACTAACATACTGAGTAGTACTAAAAGCACTTCCTAAAGCATCAAGCCATTTTCCACACTGAGTTGTAGTTAATCCAGTAATTGGGTATTCCCAATCAATATCAAAACCATCCATATTATTATCACTAAGATACTTGGCAATATTAGTTGCGAAAGCAGTCAATGTTGTTGGGTTATTAATAATTGTTACAAGATCATTATAGATCTGTGTTGTCCATGCTAGCGTTGCAAATAACTTAATGTTTGGATTCTGTACTTTGGCATCACTAACCATCATAGCTAACCCTGGATTCGTAGTTGAAATTGTTGGTTGATTAGGATTGGTCATATCAACTCCATACCACGCAATGCACAAGTAATCTAAACTTTTATAAACATTGTTTAGTTTCATTGAGTTAAAATTACTGTTTGGTGATGAAGGAGATGTTGCTCCTATCGGGTGAAGCTCTGAATCAATCCATGCTCCAATAGCTCCTGTAAAATTGTGTTTTGTAGACATATTTAAGGTTTTTGTTTTATTTTTTACAAATTATTTGTAAAAACAGATTTTATGAAATGTCAATTAGGAATCTCAGTTTTTTATGTTCTGAACTGGGTTCAGGATATTTATGTTATTATGAGGATGTAACTTATTGACTATAACTAAAGTAGTGGAAAATAGAGAAGCTGTAAAGAGTAAAACCTTGGTTTTATAAAAACAAGTATTTATGCCTAGTTTAAAAAGAGTTGTTAGATGTAACTAAAAAAGCACCTCAACGAGGTGCTTAAACTATGTTAAATTATCTTCTCCTTCAATTAAATAATGGCTGCTAATATAATTCTCCATAAAAGCTTTCATATGTGGTATGCAAGAAGGAAGTGGAAAACAGCGATCTGATAGAAGGCTCTTTACGGTATAGTGAATTGAGAAAGAAAATGAAAGGAGTTACGGAACGAGTCTTAATTTTGCAATTGCAGAAGTTAGAAGAAGGCAAATTGATAGATAGAAAAGTATATACTTCTAAGCTACTTTTAAAAACAGAGTATTCTCTAACTGAATTTGGTAAAACAACTAGTTCCACTCCTAAATGCTATTGCTGAATAGTATGATTATGTGGTAGAGAATTATGAATAAAATACATCATAGATGATAAAAAAAAGCGAACTTCAGTTCGCTTGATATTTTTAACAGAAGAGATGCCACCAAGGACAAACATCATCATTATAAGAACTAGTATTAATAATTATGGAATCTCTTTCATCACTTGGTTCAGGATCACCAGTAGGTCCTATATTTGTGTCATGATCAGGATTTGAAGAACCTGATTGTTGTTCGGCAAAGGAATAGCTAGCTAATAATAAAAATAAAGCTAAACTTGCTACAAATTTTCTTTTCATAATAAAAAAATTAAATAATTGATAGTCATAAAGTTACAAAAAAAAACTCAAGTGAGCTGCTTATAACAAAAACAAGGTTATTTTAATCTGTCTTATTTTAAATCGTCTTTTCCTTCAATCAAGTAATGGTTGCTTGTAGAACCTTCTGTTCGTGCCTTTAAATGCTGAGCATATTCCGGGTCATTCATAAAAGCTAATGCGGCTTCTTTAGAAGGCCATTCTAAAACAACACGAAGTCCTGTTTCTCCACCTTCGCCTTCTACTTGTTCGTGGCTAGCGGTTCTTGCTAAATATTTCCCTCCATGTTTGGCAACCAATCTGGTGGCAACGGGTACGTAAGCTGGAATCCAACTGTCTGCTGTTGGAGCTACATCTAAAACTGAATAATACGTCATATTATGTGTTTGAATAATTAATGATTAAATACCTTATACTAAGGCATCGGTAAGTTAAGATATTCTTTCAAAATTCAATCTAGGAATTCTTTTATTTTGAATTATCATATAATGTACTAAGTGTTTATGTCTTTCTTTTAATCAAGTAATTATACTCTAAAAAGAAGCAACGATATAATCAGATATTTGGAGTTAATCAAACTAAGTGTTTTCTTAAATAGTTATAACTATTTTGATTATTGAGGCAGAATCTGAAAAACTTATAGATTATCTTATTATGAGACAAATAGATAGGATCAGTAAATTAAAGATGGGAAGAAAATATCAGGATTTGGATAATCCTTTACTTCATTAAAATTAGAGGGTAATGGAACATATCAAATAAAATTTGATTCACCAATGAATAATGTTCCAGTAGTATTATACTCCTAATAATAAAAAAGCGAACCGAAGTTCGCTCTAAAATTTTAACAAAAGATGTGCCACCAAGGACAGGGTGTACCATCAGCATGAGTGCCACTATCAGTACCACTATCAGAATCACTATCACTATCCTCACTATCAACATCACCTGGTTGATTGCTGGGGTCATCAGGTCCTACGGGACTACCTCCACCAGTTGGAAAAGGACCAATATGAGTTGTGTAACCAGGTGTTGTTCCAGAATTTGAAGTTTGCTGACTAGCAAAAGCGTAGCTAAATAATAAGAAAGCTAGCGCTACAAGAATTTTTCTTTTCATGATAAAATGTATTAATTGTTTATGATAAAGTTACAAAAAAAAAATAAAAAACTATAAACTAAAAAAGCACCTTGTATGAGGTGCTTTTTTAGTTTATAGAATGAAAAAAATTATTCAGACTTTTTGATCTTAATTTTTATGTTTTCAAAAGAGCTTTGAAAAGCTTTCACTTTCGCATCAACTTCTTCTTTTGTTCCTTCAAAAATTTCATTTTTTGTTACAGTTTCACCATTTTCAGTTACAGAAGTTGTTATTACAGCTTTTGTAGTTCCGTCTTCGTTCTTTGTAATATCCATTTTTACAATTTTTTTAATTGTATCACCATTGTTATCAGCTAATCCCTTTACGACTACTTCAATTGCATTCGTGTCAGAGTGAGCATCATCAGAAGCGTGACCCCCTAAGATAGGAGCAATTACCAATCCGATTAAACATGTCAATTTAATTAAGATGTTCATCGATGGTCCAGAAGTATCTTTAAAAGGATCTCCAACTGTATCTCCAGTTACTGCTGCTTTGTGAGCTTCAGAGCCTTTGTAAGTCATTTCACCATTAATCTCAACTCCTGCTTCAAAAGATTTCTTAGCGTTGTCCCAAGCACCTCCAGCATTGTTTTGGAAGATTGCCCATAAAACTCCACTTACTGTTACACCAGCCATATAACCACCTAACATTTCAGCGATGGCTAAATTGTCCATTCCAAAAATCATTGGAACGAATGCAATCACTAAAGGAAATCCGATAGTTAATAAACCTGGTAGCATCATTTCTCTTAATGAAGCTTCCGTAGAAATTGCCACACACTTATCGTATTCTGGTTTCCCAGTACCTTCCATAATTCCAGGAATGTCTCTAAACTGACGTCTTACTTCGTTTACCATTTGCATAGCAGCTTTACCAACAGCATTCATTGCCAGGGCAGAGAATACTACAGGAACCATTCCACCAACAAATAACATCGCTAAAACTGGTGCTTTAAAGATGTTAATCCCGTCAATTCCAGTAAAGGTTACATAAGCAGCAAATAATGCTAATGAAGTTAATGCAGCAGAAGCAATTGCAAAACCTTTTCCAGTTGCTGCAGTTGTGTTTCCTACTGAATCTAAAATATCTGTACGTTCTCTTACGATTGGTTCTTGTTCGCTCATTTCAGCAATACCACCTGCGTTATCAGAAATTGGTCCGAAAGCATCAATTGCTAATTGCATAGCAGTTGTAGCCATCATTGCAGAAGCAGCTAAAGCAACTCCATAGAATCCAGCGAATGCATACGATGCCCAAATTGCACCTGCAAATAATAATACTGATGGGAAAGTAGAAATCATACCTGTAGCTAAACCAGCGATGATATTTGTTCCTGCTCCAGTACTAGACTGTTGAACGATTTTTAAGATTGGAGATTTTCCAAGTCCTGTATAATATTCAGTTACTGATGAAATTACAGCACCTACTACTAATCCAACTAAGGTTGCATAGAATACACTCATTCTAGAAAATTCTTTTAATCCTTCACCGAAGAATTCCATATTCATAGTTTCTGGTAACATGTAGTAACACAAACCAAAACATGAAACAGCAACTAAAATAATTGATGTCCAGTTACCAACGTTTAAAGCACCCATTACTTGAGATTCTTTAGCGTCGTTATTTTTAATTTTTACCAACATCGTACCGATGATAGAAATAATGATTCCAGTACCTGCAATTGCCATTGGCAATAAGATTGGACCAATTCCACCAAAAGCATCATTGATAATTCCGCCCATGTCTTTAATTACATAATTCCCTAATACCATTGCAGCTAATACCGTTGCTACATATGAACCAAATAAATCAGCTCCCATACCAGCAACATCACCTACATTGTCCCCTACGTTATCTGCAATAGTTGCAGGGTTACGTGGATCATCTTCAGGGATTCCTGCTTCTACTTTTCCTACTAAATCAGCTCCAACATCGGCAGCCTTTGTGTAGATTCCACCACCAACTCTTGCAAACAATGCAATAGATTCAGCTCCTAAAGAGAATCCTGCTAATGTTTCTAATACGATGGTCATGTCTCCAGTTGAAGTCCAAGCTCCATCCATAAAGAAATGAAAGAATATGATAAAGAATGCTGTCAAACCTAATACGGCTAAACCAGCTACACCAAGCCCCATTACTGTACCACCTCCGAAAGATATTTTCAAAGCGTTTGGTAAGCTAGTACGTGCAGCTTGGGTTGTTCTTACATTTGTTTTTGTTGCTATTTTCATTCCGATGTTTCCTGCAAAAGCAGAAAAAATAGCTCCGAAAATAAATGCAACTACAATTAGCCAGTGTGTTGTTGGTACAACAAAAGATACTACGGCTAATAGTACACTTACGATTACTACAAAAATTGCTAAAAGTCGATACTCAGCATTTAAAAAAGCCAACGCTCCTTCGTAGATGTGGTCAGAAATTTCTTTCATTTTACCATCACCTGCATCTTGTTTCATCACCCAAGACTTCTTCACTAGCATGTATACTAGGCCTAAGATTGCCAATGCTATTGGCATGTAAATCATCATTGATCCCATATTCTTTTTTGTTTTGTTAATTTGCTGGGCAAAAGTAGTAAAATCGACTCGAATAGAAAAACCCTTTCATACTGAATATGAAAGGGTTTATATTAAGTTATAGTTAACCAATTCTATATCGTAAAGTTTCCGTTTGTCTTGTGTTCACTATTTTCATAGCGAGCAACACATTTTTCATATATATCATAGGCCTCTTGAGCATTTCCCCAACCACCAACATCGACTTTCTTTTTTTCTAAATCTTTATATACTTGAAAGAAATGTGTAATCTCTCTTTTTAGATGTAAGTTAATATCTTCTAAATCATTTAGACTATTCCAAATAGGATCGGATACAGGTACACATACTACTTTTTCATCTGGACCTTTTTCATCAGCCATATGGAAAACGCCAATAGGTTTTACTTCCATAACACACATTGGAAATGTAGGTTCACCTCCTAAAACTAATACATCCAAAGGATCTCCGTCCAATGCTAATGTTTCTGGAATAAAACCATAATCTGCAGGATACATCATTGAGGAGAACAGCATCCGATCGAAACGAATCTTTTTCAACTCAAAATCATACTCATATTTGTTTCTACTTCCTTTCGGAATTTCTATTAAAACGTCGAATGTTTTCATCTGTTTGAAATTTTTTAATTTACTGAAAATGAAGAAACTAAAAATTTCTACACATTCAGGAATTCACACAAAAAATTTAATCATATTAGTGTTGTCTAATGATGAAATTTTATGTGCTCATTTCATGCTTTTTTATTTGGACTGCAAAGGTAGAGAATTGTGAACTCTAAGACAATTTTGAATGATTAAAATAAGAATCCTGTGGTGAAAGTAAGCCCAAACTTACGTGCTCTAGGATTGTCTAAATAGTTTCCTCTGAAGTTTAAATCTACTCGAAGGAACTTTAAAATATTACCAACTCCAATACTATATTCATAATAAGGTTTGTCAGTAGGTGCTTGAAGAATAATTTGTGATGGATTATTGGTAGTATTCAGTAGAATATTTTCATTTGAAAGTTGTCCCCATGCTGTTCTAAAACCAACGATAGCCCTCAAATTTAGTTTCCGTAATACAGGAACTCTTGCAAACAAGCGCCCGTTGAAATTATGTTCTAAATGAAATGAAGCGTAGGTGTCGGTAACAAACTCATAAAAATCTAATTGATTGAATGTGTTGAAGAATGCAAAATATGTTTGATTCCCAGGAACAACACTAAGCAGTCCTAAAGGGACTTCTCCAAATGTTTTTCCTACTTCTAACGAAGTCATACTGCGGCCAAATCCGCCAATAAACCATGGTTGTGTATATGCAAATTGAACTTTTGTATAATCAAAATCACTATTAAAAGTTCCTTTACTTCCTCGAGTAACTTGCAAGAAAATGTTTCTTAATTTATCGGTGTTGGTTTTTCTCTCCACTCCTGTACCAGATACTTTTCGTCCTGGAAAAATATTAGCAGTAAAAATGGTTTCAAACTGATTTACTTCAGAAGAGATACCTGTTAAAGATGTCGGATCGTTATAGTCTAAACTAAAAGTAGGCGAGGCAGATCGTAATGATTTATAGCTTCCAGAAAGGCTCAATACAAAGTTTCTCAAAGGTTCTATTTGTACAGAAAACATAGAAAGATTAATGTTTGTCAATCGATCGTTTGCTCCTGTTCCTATGATGGATGAAGACCCGTTGCTTCTTCCTAAAACATCTGTGGATGCTGTTAATGTGGCTCCAATTTGCTCTACATCTCGCCTGTTTCCTCCAGAGATAATCAACCTACTTTTCTTGTCCAATATGGCTTTTGCTTGAATTCCGTATTTGAATTTCTTGTCTTTAAAACCATAGGCTGTATAGGCTTCAACTCTCCAAGGGTCGTTATACCCAAAATAGGTTCTACCACCAGTTCTAAGACGCGTTCCTTCGACATCATTAAATCCGAAGGTTGAAAAAATCGGACCGTAGTCAAAGTTGAGTTTATCAAACTCGTAATAACCAGACGAAAGTGTAGCTATTGTATTGTATAGACGTTTAAACTTCTTCGTTTTTTTAAGGGTGTCTAAAAGGGTGTAGATTCCTTGCTCGTCTTTGTTTAGTTTTTCCAAACGATTTGCTTCCCAAAATGATTCGGGTTGGTTATATATAGTTTCGTCTAGATTATATTGCTTCTCATTGTAGAATTTTTCACCTAGAGGCTTGTCAAATTCATAGTTATTATAAAGTGTTGTACGCTTTCCGTATAAACCTTTTGATTTCTCTCTTTTGTTCAATGCAAAATCAGATAAGAAATAATCTCTTTTTAATAAGAAAACAGAATCGTTAAGAATATCAAACTCTTGCTCTATATAAATATCTTTTACCCAGTTTATATTCGCATTTTTTGAAGCTTGTAGATTAATCTCTTTCACGGCAAACGTGGTATCATTCACCCAAAAATCACCTTTAAAAGTCAATTCGTTTTTTCGTCTTGGATAATAGATGATGTTGTAACACCATTTTTTATCAATAAATGCACTATCGGCTAAATAGTAATTATAATTACTAATTCCAGTTTTTGATAACGGGCTTACAAAACTCTTGTAGAAAAACTTGATGTAATTATCATAAATATCATAATCATTGTAAAGATCATCGATGAAATCAATAATCGCTTGATTGTTACTGAAACCCGTATTTTTATTTCCAGTGATGACTTCTTTTTCTTTTCCTAAAATATTATCACCATAAACTTCTGAAGCAGCTTCATTTAAGAAGACTGGTAAATATGTTTTACCAGTAACCGCAGAGGTATCTACATTGTTAAAAACAAACTCTATTCCTCTAAATAATCTTTTTTTCTTAAAAGCACTATCTATTGTATTTAGATCAAACTCAACTTTTTGATACTTTTTGTATTGATATTGCTTGAATTTCTTTACTCCGTTAGTTCTTCTTTTCTCCCATATCTTTCGTAGTATGTCTATGGCAGGATTGTTTTTCTTGGGTTGCTTTCCAACAACAATCACAACTTCATTTAAAGCATTTGCTTCTTCTTTTAAAATAAACTTTAGATTGTAATTGACTTTTTTAGGTAAGTCGAATTCTATAGTTTTATATCCAATAAAGGAAATGACCAATATTTTCCAAGTCTCTTTGGATTCTAGATAAAAGCGACCATTCTCATCGGTAATAACACCTTCAATTGATCCTTTAAATAATACGTTAGCATAGGCTACTGGTTCATTTTCTTCATCGAAAATTCGACCACTAACTTTCGTTTGCGCAATGGAAAATCCAAAAGAAAAAATGAATATAAAAAATGGGAGATATCTCTTCATAAGAAAAAAACTTCATCAACTTTTGTGCCGATGAAGTTAACATAACGCTAAAAAGCGTGATTTATTTGTATAAAACTTCTTTTACAGCTTTTACCACATCATTACTATTAGGTAACCATTTTTCCAATAAAACTGGAGAGTATGGAGCTGGTGTATCTGCTGTATTAATTCTTTTAATCGGAGCATCTAAATAATCGAATGCTTCGTCTTGTATTCTATAAGTGATTTCTGAAGAAACACTACCAAAAGGCCAAGCTTCTTCTAAAATAACCAATCGATTCGTTTTCTTAACTGAAGTAACAATAGCTGCATGATCCATTGGTCGAACTGTTCTTAAATCGATAATCTCAATTGAAATCCCTTCTTTAGCTAATTCGTCTGCTGCTATGTATGCTTCTTTAATAATCTTTCCGAAGGAAACAACAGTAACATCTGTTCCTTCTCTTTTAATATCTGCAACTCCAATAGGAATGATATATTCTCCTTTTGGAATTTCCATTTTATCACCATACATCTGTTCAGATTCCATAAAAATAACTGGATCATCATCGCGTATAGCGGCTTTTAATAAACCTTTCGCATCATATGGATTTGAAGGAACAACTACTTTTAATCCAGGAGTATTGGCAAACCAGTTTTCAAAAGCCTGAGAGTGTGTTGCACCAAGTTGACCTGCAGAACCTGTTGGCCCTCTAAAGACAATAGGGCAATTAAACTGACCTCCAGACATTTGTCTGATCTTAGCTGCATTGTTGATGATCTGATCGATTCCAACCAACGCAAAGTTAAATGTCATGTATTCAACAATCGGTCTATTTCCATTCATGGCAGAACCTACGGCAATACCTCCAAAACCTAACTCGGCAATAGGAGCATCAATCACACGCTTTTCTCCAAACTCATCCAACATTCCTTTACTCGCCTTATAGGCTCCATTATATTCTGCTACTTCTTCTCCAATTAGGTAGATACTTTCGTCACTACGCATCTCTTCACTCATTGCCTCACAAATGGCTTCACGAAACTGAACTGTTCTCATTTATATAATCTAGTTGTTTATTGAAACGCAAAAATAGGGAAAATATGAATAATAAAAAGGTACATTTTTATTCAAAAAATCTGATAACGTTTTCACCGTATGATTTAATTAAAAAATACTATGCATGCATAGTATTTTTGATTTATTTGTAGTATCTTTGTAGCCATCAAATCAAAACATATTTTACATGAAAATATTGGTATGTATCAGTCATGTGCCTGATACCACTTCAAAAATTAATTTCACAGATAATGACACCAAATTCGATACAAGCGGTGTGCAATTTGTGATCAATCCTTACGACGAGTTTGTATTAACTCGTTCGATGTGGTTTAAAGAAAGACAAGGAGCTTCCGTAACCGTTGTTAATGTAGGAAATGCAGTAACTGAGCCTACGCTAAGAAAAGCCTTAGCTATTGGAGCAGATGACGCAATTCGCGTGAATACTGAGCCAGTTGATGGAATGTCAGTTGCTAAAGAATTAGCTGAAATTGTAAAAAATGGAGGATACGATTTAGTCTTAGCAGGGAAAGAGTCGAGTGATTACAATGGACAAATGGTGCCAGGAATGTTGGCAGCATTAACCGATTTCAATTTTGTAAATGGTTGTGTAGGAATGGAAGTAGATGGAACAAATGTGACTGCAACAAGAGAAATTGATGGAGGAAGTGAAACCGTTGCAACTTCTTTACCATTGGTTGTTGGAGGTCAGAAAGGAATTGTTGAAGAATCGCATTTACGTATTCCAAACATGAGAGGTATTATGATGGCGCGTAAGAAGCCTTTAAATGTTGTTGAGTCAGTAAGTTCTGAGAATGCAACATCTTCTCAATCTTTTGAGAAACCAGCACCAAAAGGAGCCGTGAAGTTGGTAGATGCAGATAATGTTGATGAACTAATCAGCTTATTACACAACGAAGCGAAGGTAATTTAAAAAAACTAGTCATTGCGAATGAAATGAAGCAATCTCAAAAAAACAGATTACTTCGTCATTCTTCCTCGTAATGACATTTAAAAATATAGATATGTCAGTTTTAGTATACGCAAGTTCAACAGACGGAAAATTTAAGAAATCAGCTTTCGAAGTAGTTTCTTATGGAAAAAAAGTAGCAGAGCAGTTAGGAACCAATGTTGTAGCATTAACAATTAATGCTAATGATGCTTCAGAGCTACAAAATTACGGAGCAGAAACAATTGTTACAGTTAGTAATGATCAATTGTCGGTATTCAATGCAAAAGCATATGCATCAGTCGTCAAACAAGTAGCAGGTGCAAAAGGCGCTAGTATTATTGTTGTAGATTCTAGTATCGATGGATTGTATTTAGGACCGTTGGTGTCAGTTGCATTAAATGCAGGTTATGTATCTAATGTTGTTGCTGCACCAAGTTCAACAAGTCCATTTATTCTAAAAAGAAAAGCCTTTTCTAACAAAGGATTTAACAATACAGAAGTTTCAACAGAAAATAAAGTCATCGGATTAGCTAAGAACTCTTACGGAGTTCATGAAAATGCGGTTTCTGCTTCTACAGAAAGTTTTGATGTGGCCATTTCAGATGCAGATTTTGGAGTAAAATCTACTGCTATTGAAAAAGCTACGGGTAAAGTTACCATTGCTGATGCAGATGTAGTTGTTTCTGCAGGAAGAGGTTTAAAAGGACCAGAAAACTGGGGAATGATTGAAGAATTGGCAGAAGTTCTAGGAGCTGCTACAGCTTGTTCTAAACCAGTTTCTGATTTAGGTTGGAGACCTCATGCAGAGCATGTTGGACAAACTGGAAAACCAGTAGCTTCTAACTTATATATTGCCATTGGAATCTCAGGAGCAATTCAGCATTTAGCAGGAATCAATGCTTCTAAAGTAAAAGTTGTCATCAATACAGATCCAGAAGCACCTTTCTTTAAGGCTGCAGATTATGGAATTGTTGGAGATGCTTTTGAAGTGGTTCCTCAGTTAATTAGTAAACTGAAAGATTTTAAGGCACAAAACTCATAATTTTTATTAAATTGTGCCCTAGTAGAAGGGCTGTCTAATTTTTTGGCCTTTGCCATCAATTGGACAGTCTTTTTTTATTTTGATGATTGATATATGGGTTTAATAAAACTAACGATAAAAGGAATTTCTTACAGTCAGACTCAAAGTGGTGCTTATGCATTAGTGTTGAGTGAAATGGAAGGTACAAGAACGCTTCCCATTATCATCGGAGCTTTTGAAGCTCAATCTATAGCAATAGCTCTAGAGAAAGAAATAAGACCTCCAAGACCATTAACTCACGATTTATTCAAAACATTTTCTGAACGGTTTGGGATTCAAGTGAAGCAAGTCATCATCCATAAATTGGTTGATGGGATTTTCTTCTCGAGTTTAATTTGTGAAAAAGATGGAGTAGAGGAGATTATTGATGCCAGAACTTCTGATGCCATTGCCATTGCTGTTCGTTTTTTAGCCCCTATTTATACCTACGAGAATATTTTAGATAAGGCAGGAATTTATCTAAAGATAGAGGAAGAAATAGCAATTAAAGAGAATTTAGATCCAGAATCTGTTGAGGTTACTTTAGAAGATATGAATCCTAGGTCTTCTGATTTCTCTGATTATTCAATAGAAGAATTACACAATCAATTGAACGAAGCTGTTGCCAATGAAGATTACGAATTGGCTGCACGAGTCCGTGATGAGATCAGCAAGCGTTCTTAAACTTACTACATGAAAAAATTATTAGTTCTTATTTTTTGTTTGTTTTCCGTTGTTGGATTTTCTCAAACATTAGAGCAAAATTGGCGTTTTTCTTCTGTTGAAAAAGAAGGGAAAGAGATTGTAAGAATCAATGAGAATGATAGTTTCAATCTTAAAGATGGAAAATTTCATTATTCTATAGTTGCGAAAGATAGTTTACATGCTGAAGGCACTTATATTCATCAAAACAACCTGCTGATATTTAATTACACAACTCCTAAAGATACAGTACGCTATTACAATATTTCAAAATTAACAGACTCTATACTTACCTTAGAAGAGAACAATGTTTCCTATAATTTTTCTTTAAGTAAACAAGTTGTCTCAGGTATAAAAACTGATATAAAACAACAAACTTCTGAAGTTATCCCTAGTCAAGGGTTTTCTATAAACAGTTTATGGAGAGGTATTTTAGGAATGATTGTTTTATTGTTCATCGCATTTTTATTTAGCTCAAATAAGAAAGGAATTAATTGGAAAACGGTAGGGATAGGGTTGTCATTTCAACTATTAATAGCATTCGGCGTTTTAAAAGTTTCGTTTATTCAAACAGGATTTGAATGGGTTGGAGGTTTATTTGTTAGTGTTCTTGATTTCACCAGAGCAGGAAGTAAATTTTTATTTGAAGGCTTGGTCGTTGATATGGATACTTTTGGATTCATTTTTGCTTTTCAAGTATTGCCAACTATTATATTTTTCTCTGCATTAACATCCTTGTTATTTTATTTAGGAATTATTCAAAAAGTAGTAAAAGCACTAGCTTGGTTATTATCTAAAGCATTGAAAATTTCAGGAGCAGAAAGTTTATCCGTAGCTGGAAATATCTTTTTAGGTCAGACAGAAGCACCTTTATTAATTAAGGCGTATTTAGAAAAAATGAATAAGTCCGAAATGTTGTTGGTGATGATTGGAGGAATGGCGACGGTTGCAGGAGCTGTATTGGCCGCTTATATTGGATTTCTGGGCGGTGATGACCCTGTATTACGATTACAATTTGCAAAGCATTTATTAGCAGCATCTGTAATGGCAGCACCAGGAGCTATTGTGATTTCAAAAATCTTGTATCCTCAAGTAGAAAAAATAAATACAGACGTTCATGTGTCCACTGAAAAAATAGGTTCTAATGTGTTAGATGCGATTGCCAATGGAACAACAGAAGGGTTGCGATTAGCCGTAAATGTTGGAGCTATGTTATTGGTTTTTGTTGCTTTTATAGCGATGCTAAATGGAATCTTAGGTTGGGTTGGAGATGTTACTTCTTTGAATATATGGATGGCATCAAATACTCCGTATGAGACTTTTTCTCTAGAAGCTATTCTAGGTTATGCGTTTGCTCCTTTAATGTGGTTGGTTGGTGTTGCGACTGAAGATATGGCTTTAATGGGACAGCTATTAGGAATCAAACTAGCTGCCAGTGAATTTGTTGGATATATTCAGCTAGCAGAACTGAAAAACGTAGCAAATGCTACTCACTTAACCTATAACAAATCCATCATCATGGCTACTTATATGCTATGTGGATTTGCAAATTTTGCTTCGATAGGAATACAAATTGGAGGAATCGGATCTTTGGCTCCAGGGCAAAGAAAGACTTTGTCTGAGTTTGGAATGAAAGCCCTGCTTGGAGGTACTATAGCATCGTTAATGTCGGCCACAATAGCAGGAATGATTATTGGGTAGTTTTGTTAGGTGTTTTTTAAGCTTCAAATTAATGTCTTCGCGAGCGTAGCGTGGCGACCTCACTAATAAGAGTTAGGGTTGAGCAGATTACTTCGTCGCAAAACTCCTCGTAAAGACAGATCGTAAATATATTTTCATCACTCTAAGTCATAATAGTTAATAACTTATCAATAATTTTAAAAAGCTTCAATAGAAATCATTGCGGCTTTTTTTATTTTTACCCTATTAAAATGTTAAGTTTTTTTGTGCGAATTCACAGATAAACTTTTCAACGAATAAACAAATCAATGAAGCAATATCACGACTTAGTAAAACACGTTTTAGAGAACGGAAATCAAAAAGGAGATAGAACAGGAACGGGAACAAAAAGTGTTTTTGGGTATCAGATGCGTTTTGATTTAAGTGAAGGATTTCCTATGGTAACCACTAAGAAGTTGCATTTAAAATCTATTATTTATGAATTGTTATGGTTTATTAAAGGAGATACTAATATTAAATATCTACAAGAGAATGGTGTGCGTATTTGGAATGATTGGGCAGATGAAAATGGAGATTTAGGACCTGTATATGGTCATCAATGGCGAAACTGGAATAGTGACGATATAGACCAATTAAAAGATGTAATTGAAACATTAAAGAACAATCCAAATAGTAGAAGAATGATGGTTTCTGCATGGAACCCTAGTGTATTGCCAGATACTTCAGTTTCTTTTTCTGAGAATGTAGCCGATGGTAAGGCGGCGTTGCCTCCATGTCATGCTTTCTTTCAATTTTATGTTGCTGATGGGAAATTATCTTGTCAGTTGTATCAGAGAAGTGCAGATATCTTTTTAGGAGTTCCTTTTAACATTGCATCTTATGCACTCTTTACCATGATGATGGCGCAAGTTTGTGGATATGAAGCAGGTGATTTTATCCATACGTTTGGAGATGCTCATATCTATAGCAATCATATGGAACAGTTAGAGTTACAATTGTCTAGAGAATTAAGACCGTTGCCAACAATGAAAATTAACCCTGCAGTACAAAATATTGAAGACTTCACTTTTGAAGACTTTGAATTAGTTAATTACAATCCGCATCCGCATATAAAAGGTGTGGTAGCAGTATAATTACTTTCATATTTTTAAATTACGCCATGATTACAATAATTGCTGCAATAGGGAAGAACAATGAGCTGGGGAAAAACAATGACTTGATTTGGCATTTACCTGCTGATTTGAAACGATTTAAAAAGGTAACAACAGGTCATACCATTATTATGGGTCGTAATACCTTTGAATCAATAGGGAAACCACTACCCAATAGAAAATCTATCATTATTACTCGCAATAAAGAATATCAACAAGAAGGTTGTGATGTTGTCTATAGTTTGGAAGAAGCAATTCAATTAATAAGTGGCGAAGAAAGTGCCTTTATTATTGGAGGGGCTCAAATTTATAAAGAGGCAATTGAAAAAGAAATTGTTGATCAACTGGATATTACTTTAGTGCATGAAAACTTTGAAGCAGATGTGTACTTTCCAAAAATAGATTCTCAAAAATGGAAACAGGTTTCTAGAGAAGATTTTTCTATGGATGAAAAGAATACTTTTAAGTATAGTTTTTTAAGTTATTCGAAAATTACCTAATACGAACTGGAGGTCCAGAATGGCCATCTAATCGCATTCGATATTTCTGTTGAGCAAACTGAAAATAATTGAAAAGTTTATAGTTTACATCCATGCCGTAATCGATATTGTGATCATAATCAATTCTATTTTCATAGATATTTGCATTGAACCTAGGATTATTAGCTCTCATATTCCAAGTTGATACATAAATTCTGTTCCAACGTTCCAGATAGCTTTGTGAATAAAATCCTACTGGTTTTGCAATGGAATTTAGGTAAAAATTGAAGCCAATATCTATAATAATAATTTCATATTCAAGGCTGTCATTGGCAATGACAACAGGTTCTTCTTTTTTCGTTTTTAAGTTTTTTACAGGAGAAGAACTACATGCATAAACGAGAACTGCCAAAATAAAAACACCAATAATTTTTTGTAAATATCTCATTATCAATAGGTTTTTACATATATAAAGTTGCAAAAATTATTCCAAAGTAGATTGGAATTAAGAAATTTTAACTTTTTAACAGGAACAAGTATCTTTAGGGAAAATTATTTGATCTCATGAGAGTATTATTATTGCTTTTTTTTCTTACAATTCAGACAACATTTGCTCAAGTTTTATCCGAAAGAGATAGAGCTACTTTAAAAGATGAACTATTAGAAGATAGATTTCAAAACCTATTGCCACAATTAATGGACGATTCCGAGATTGACATGTGGTTGATTATTTCTAGAGAGTATAACGAAGATCCAATTATGAAAACCATGTTGCCAGCCAGATGGTTAAATGCTAGAAGAAGAACAATGATGGTTTTTTATAGAGACAAACAAAGAGATACGATTGAAAGGCTTGCAGTAGCAAGATACGATATTGGTAAGAGCATCAAGTCAGCTTGGAATAAAGAAAAAGAACCAAAACAATGGAAAGCCTTGATAGATATTATTACTAAAAGAAACCCAAAGAAAATAGGGGTTAATTACTCGACTCATTTTCCTCTGGCAGATGGTTTAGTTAAGACAGATCATGAAGAATTGAGGCAAAACCTATCAGATTCATTAAAATCAAGAGTGGTTTCAGCCGAAAAGTTGGCCGTGGGTTGGATTGAAACCAGAACGGAAAAAGAAATGAAACTGTTTAAAGAATTGGTGAAAATAACGCATAATATCATAGATGAAGCTCTCTCTCAAAAAATTATTACACCTGGTAAAACAACTTCAGATGATGTTGTTTGGTGGATGCGTCAAAAGGTAACGGATATGGGACTAGAAACTTGGTTTCATCCAACGGTTGATATCCAACGAACCAAAGAAGAATTAAAATCACATATCTATTCATTTACCAAAGGAGATAAGAATCAGATTATTCAAAAAGGCGATTTATTGCATTGCGATTTTGGAATTACTTACGTTGGATTAAATACCGATTGCCAGCAGCATGCCTATGTTTTAAAAGACGATGAAAAAGAAGTGCCTGAATATTTGGTGAAAGCATTTCAAAAAGGAAATCGATTGCAAGATATTTTAACGAATAATATGAAGAAAGGAAAGACAGGAAATGAAATCTTGTTGAGTTCTCTTTCTCAAGCAAAACAAGAAGGGTTAAAACCTGCTATTTATTCTCATCCATTAGGAAAATATGGTCATAGTGCGGGGACAACTATTGGTATGTGGGATTCACAAGAAGGAGTTCCCGTTCGTGGAGATTATCCATTACATAAGAACACAACCTATGCAATTGAGTTAAATGTAACTGTCAATATTCCAGAATGGCAAAAAGATATTAGAATTATGTTAGAAGAAGCTGGATTTTTTGGAGATAACTATTTTGAATATGTAAACGAAAGGCAGACAAGTATTAAAGCGATTAAATCAAATTAATGATTCCCATTCCTACATCAGATTTAAAGAAAATTCTTAAAGTTTTTGTTAGAAGAATAGGGTTGCTATTCTTTTTTGTTGGGGCATTGTATTTTGATGGAACTCATTTTGCTTCCATATTCCCACAGGCGCAATTAGTGACCAATATTTTTATGTTGATTGCATTCTTTATTCTTTATTATAGATCAGTAAAAAGGACACGTGAATTGATGATTTATGCTGTAATTGTTGGTTTTGCAGGAGAATATTTGTTTTCAATAGTATTAGACATGTATACTTATAGATTGTCTAACTTACCATTGTATATTCCGTTTGGACATGCAGCTGTGTATGCAAGAACCTATGTGTTTTCAAAAGCTTCCATTGTAAAGAAATATACCAAACAAGTTACCACATTTTTATATATAATTGTTTCATTATTTGCCTTGTTTTATCTGATTGCTTTTAATGATATTTTTGGATTTGTGATGACTGCCGCTGTTTTCTTAATGTTGATTAAAAGACCTAAGGATAGATTATTTTTTTTAACCATGTATGTAGTTGTTGCAGTTTTAGAAATAGGAGGAACAGCTTATGCAGCCTGGTCATGGCCAGATACTGCTTTTGGAGTTTTTCCATTCTTAGAAAGTAACAATCCACCAAGTGGAATCAGTTTATTTTATTTTTTATTGGATATAGGATGTTTTGTAATTTACACGCAAGTAAATAAAACAACCTGGCGAAGGTTTAAGAGTCTTAAAAAATTACGATTGAGTAAAACCTAGAATATAGAAATGGCAAGACAAGTAAAAGACCCAGGTTTTGGATATAAATCATTTAAAAACGCTCAAAGAATCATTAATGAAGACGGGAGTTCAAACGTAATTCATGTCAATCGAAAAAGAGGGTTACATGATTTATATGCTCATTTAATAGACATCCCTTGGTGGAAGTTTTTTCTTTTTGTTTTTCTGGTATATACCGTCATCAATATTCTCTTTGCAATCTTGTATAATTTGATAGGAATTGAACAAATAACTCCTAGTACAGAAAGTATTTGGCGTGATTTATTCAATGGTTTTTTCTTTAGCGCACAAACCATTACGACAGTGGGGTATGGAGGGATTGCACCGCAAGGATTAATTGCTAATGTTATTGCTTCTTTTCAAGCAATGATGGGTTTGATGGGTTTCTCCTTTATTACAGGTTTGTTATATGGACGTTTCTCTAAACCCAGACCTGCAATTAAATTCAGTAAGAATATTATTGTAAGAGATTTTAAAGAGGGTAGAGCATTGATGTTTAGATTGATGAATAGTAGAAAGAATATGATGATAGAGCCACAAGTCGAAGTAACATTGGCAATTACCGAGTCAGACAAAAAAACAAATAATTTTCAAAGAAACTTTTATCTTCTAAAATTAGAACGAGACAAAATCATGTATCTCCCTACTATTTGGACATTAGTTCATGAATTGGATGACAAAAGTCCACTTACAAAATATTCAAACGAAGAACTAAAAGAATTGGATGCAGAACTCTATATTTTAATGCAGTATCATGATGAAGCTTTCTCGCAAAAACTCTTCAAAATATATTCCTACAAGTTTGATAAACTAAAGGCAGATGTACAGTTTGAAACTTCGTTCTCGTTTGATGAAGAAGGCTATACTCAGCTAGATCATAATAAGTTGGATCAGTTAAATACGATGAATTAGAAAAAGAAGGCAGTTAAAAATCGCAAAGCAAGAAAAATAACAATGGCTATAGTACCATAAATGGCTACTTTTTTAGCGGTGTCTTTGTAATACGATTGATGATTTTTGGCATCTTTTTTATAAGAAATGATCATTAAAATGACAAAAGCGATGACAAAAAAAGCAATAAAAATGATTCGCCCAGTAGTAAACATAAAATCGTATTTTTAGCAAAATTACAAATTAAATGAAGACCGCAATTGTTTTGTGGTGAACTTCTATATAAAGAAAATTAACAACAATAATCACACATGAAAAAATACACAGACACCGTTCACGAGTTTCATACAGCATTCGGATTAGGAATTAAAAATGAGCCTACGGCCCATATTGGAGAAGATAGAAATTTACTTCGATACAAATTGATGAGAGAAGAAAACGAAGAATATTTAGAAGCTGCAAACAACAATGATTTGGTTGAAGTTGCAGATGCGTTAGGTGATATGTTATACATTTTAGCAGGGACCATTATAGAACATGGAATGCAGTACAAAATTGCAGAGGTGTTTGATGAGATTCAACGAAGCAATATGAGTAAGTTAGGAGAAGATGGGAAACCTATCTATCGTGAAGATGGAAAGGTGTTGAAAGGCCCTGATTATTTTAAACCAAATATTCAGGAGGTATTAGACAAATAAAAAATATGTAGTTTTATCCCAATGGAATATAGAGCTAAAAAAGTAGTCCCTAAAGGCGAAAGAAAAGTAATTAAAGTAGGAAAAGCATGGATGCGTTGGTTAATGGTTCCTGTGGTTTTCTTTTCAATTTTAGATATCTGGGATAAACCCTATCGATGGACAGGCTTGATAGTGTTAGCTATAAGTATTGGACTATTTTATTTACTGAAAAGAGCTAGAAGGCTGGAGCACGATGATGCAAGTTTATATGTCATTCGAGATAAAAAAGAAAAACTCATTCCTTTTACTTCCATTATTAGTGTGAAAAGAAGTGGTGCCACAGTAAATGGAAGTCGCTATTGGATATTATTATACGAAGACGAGCTACGAAAGAAAAGAAAAATCAGATTTTTTAATGACTTCTTCAATAAAGAATTCCACAATAAACTAAGAAAAGGAAACCCAAAAGTAGTCATTTGGACTCACCCTCATTTTGCACATGCAGAAGATAACAAACACAACCCTGATTATAAAGACTGACTTTTCCCTTCTGTTAGGATAACCAACCCTTATTCTTCAGAGGAAGGCTGTATGTGCATAATTTTATTCGTTGCTCTCAGAGAGTAATAAGCGGTAACTTTTTTTCCATTTACTTTTAAGGTCTCGTCTTCAATATATAATTCAAACGTTGTTTTTTGTCCGTCAGCATCGGTAATGGTAATCTTTCCAGGCAAATCTCCACTAAGGCTGGTTGCTCCGCTCAAAATCCCTGTAGTTTCTTTCCAGTTATCATCTTTTTCAGGAGCATACTCGCCAAACAAAGACTTTCCTTCAAAATGAAGATCATTCAAATCGTTTTCTAGGTCGCTGGTATAAAAGATGGTCGCGTATTTCCCTTTCAAGCCTTCAAGTGTTTCTGAATTCATGGCAAAGTCTTCAATGTTTACAGTAAAACTTTGTTTCATATTACGCTCTACAAAATCGACCGTTACCGAATAGAAGGGATAAGCCCCATCTTCCACACTCACAATCATACCGTACTCACGTAACTCATCATCTGTAGGTTCGTATTCTTTTGTACTCGTATCTACAACGTCCGATTTCGTATCGATAACGGAATCTTTTTGGACAGTTTCAGTATCATTTATAGATTTTTTTTTGATCTCTGATTTACAACCAAAAAAAATGATTGAGAACATGAGCATGATTATAAGCTTGGTATTATTTTTCATCATATTATTTTTACTATTCGGTTTGGAGTACAATCCATTTTTTATTAAAATAAAGTACAGTATTTTTTCCTTCTTTATTAGAAGCGATGGTTTTTATAAAATCGCCAACACTTGCTTGATATTTAATTTGGAGCCCACTAGCATCAGTCATGTCATAGTAAGACCCTAGTTCATAACCAAAAGGATTATCGTCTACATCATCTGTGAAAATTGAAAAAAGGATTAGTTTTTTCGATTTAGAATCTGGTCTCTCATAGCCAAAAAAACGATGATCTTTTCGCATGTCTGCCCTCAAATCAAATAGGCTATCATTTAAAATATATCCTTTTGTAATATTTTCTCCAGAATTGATTATTGATTTATGATTATTAAAATCTATACTATCTAGTTTCGAAAATATAGGTGCTTTATTTTCTTTCTTAGTTGAATTTGATTTGCATTCAGTTAAAAGAATACAAAATAGGCAAATAAGGAATAACGAAATAGTTTTTCTCATAATTTAAGATTCAACTGATTGTCTCAAAGTTACTTTAATTATTCTATGATTAAAAAAAATATTTTCTTGTTCAAGAAAGAAACAATACTTGTTTTTATATTATAAATCTTTTCTAATCAAGTAGGACGATCTCCAAGATATAAATTAAAATTTTAGATTACTCGATGGCTTTTAGATTCTTTTTCTTTTTTTCTTTTGCTTGAAGACTACTTCGTCCTAAAATATAACCAGAGATACCGCCAATTAAAGCAGAGATTTCTTTTCCTCCAAGAACTTCTGTGATTCCAAATAGAATAATCGCTATAATAATGGAGAATATGGTTATAAATTGAAGACCAGAATCTCCAGAGAAAATAGTTTCTCGAATTGATTCATCTTTATACGCAATGATAAAAAAACCAGTAATCACCAAACCAACTAAAAGTGCAAATGACCAACTGATTTGCTTTTTGAAATTCTGACTTACATAAGAAGTATTATTCAACTCTGTTACTTTTGTTCCAACAGTTGAAAGGCGATCCGTTTTTTTAAGAATTTCTTGTACTTTGTTTTCAATAATTCGACGAAACCCTTCAGTAACTGAGATAGAATTCATTTTTTTGATGTCTAAGCCATCTACCGATTTAAGTTCTGGAAGTACGATTTGCGACCTGATTTCTTCCAGTCGCTTGATACTCTTTTTCTCATCTTCTGAAAAAGAACTTGGATCGCTGCCTTTTAAACGAATTTCTTCATATTTTTCTAATAATTTCTCTAGACTTTGAGCTCTCTCTAACTCTGTAAATAGCCCGCTAATTTCATACATCTTGGAATACATTTCTGTAATAATTTCTAATCTTTCTTTTTCTAAATCATGAAAATTATTGGTTTGATCAATATTAATCTGTTCTAAATTAGTTGTTTTTTTTGAGTTTTGAGAAAAGAGAGGAGCACTAAATAATATTGTTAAAGCAAAACTAAGAGCGATTGTTAGCGAGTTCTTCATTTTAAAGAGTATTAAAAGTTAGTTGAATTGTTTCATTACATAGAAAAAGAGAAGATATAGGGAACTAATCTCAACGTATTGAATGATAACTCTGTAAAACTAAAAGAAATGTATAAATGGATGTAACAAAACATCGTTTGTTTTGTCTATATAGTACTAAACGAAGAAACTTTATGAATAAAATGTTTTTTAGTGTCTTAACATTGATGCTATCTTTTAACGTCTTTTGTCAATCTGATACCATTGACTTATTTATTAAATCAAAAATGAACGAGAGAAATATTCCTGGATTGCAGTTAGCAATCGTTAAGAATAACAAAATTATCAAATCGGGAAACTATGGAATAGCCAACATTGAAGACTCTATAAGAGTAGATTCAAAGACAACCTTCGCCATTAACTCAATGACCAAAGCTTTTACTGGAGTAGCAGTTATGCAATTATTAGAAGAAGGAAAAATTTCTTTAGAAAAACCTGTTTCAGCATATTTAGATAGTTTACCAGATAATTGGAAGAGTGTAACTATTAAACAACTACTTACTCATACTTCTGGGCTTCCAGATATGATGGATTATAATGCAAAAATTGTTGCAAACTGGGAGCAAGTTCAAAAGCTTCCACTACTTTTTAAACCAAATGAAGATTTTCAATATAATCAGACCAATTACACATTAATCGGAAAAATTATAAATAAATTAAGTGGTAAAAATTTTGAAGAATTTATACAAGAAAGACAATTGAAACCAATTTCCGCAACAAGAACGATTGAATCAGGATTTGGTCATTATCAAAGCGTAATTCCGCATTCAGCTAGAGGTTATACTTATTTTGTTAATGGTTCTTTAACACACGTTTACGAAGAATTTCCACCTGAATTTAGAACAGCTGCAGGAATGAGTTCAACTGCGATAGAATTGGCTAATTGGTATATTGCTCTTCAAAATAAAACTCTTCTAAAAAAGCCTAACAGCCTTTCAATACTTTGGACTCCAGCTATACTTAACAATGGAGAAACAAAAGGGTTTAATAAAGCAATTAATGGCTATGCAATTGGAACTCCTATTATGGTGAAATCTAATAAAAAAAACATCATAGCTAGTATTGGAGGTGGTAGATCGGCGGCTCTAACATTTTTGGATAAAGGCGTTACTATTGTTGTATTAACTAATTTACAAGGTGCTTTCCCTGAAAGATTTATTGGCGAAATGTTAAAATTGATTAATTAAATTATTGCTTGTAGTAAAGCAACAAAGTACTGTGGTAAAAAACAAGTAAAATTCACTTAATTTTTAACCAAAATACTTCTGTAACTATCATCATATATTAATCCTGATTTTGCAATTGCAAATGCTTGTTT
>Ga0115559_1000095_pt1 | contig 57865 bp, 51 predicted proteins | sample COGITO_mtgs_1105_3_FD_87281 | JGI IMG/M metagenome (GOLD analysis project Ga0115559, IMG submission 87281) | Pelagic marine microbial communities from North Sea - COGITO_mtgs_110506 | ecosystem: Environmental > Aquatic > Marine > Epipelagic | place: Germany:Helgoland, sampling site Kabeltonne... | reverse complement strand
TGGACAATTTCAATAACGACAGTTTTTGGCTGCTAGCTCCTTATAAAGTTTTTGACGAAGGAGTTGAACGTCGTTTGGTGATGCACGAAGAAAAAGAAGCTTTGTTGGTTACTTATAATACTGGAGGAACTACTCCAGGAGATTCTTATTTATGGATTTTAAATGATAATGGCGTTCCTACTAGCTACAAAATGTGGGTTAGTATTATCCCTATTGGAGGTGTTTCAGCAACTTGGAGTGATTGGAAAGCATCAAATTCGGGGATAAAACTACCTACCAAACACAAGCTTTCTTTATTTGGAATGGAGCTAGACATGGGTGATGTAAAAGCATACAATCCTAATGCTGATGCATTAGCACATAAAATCTTAAAAGCGATAAAGCATGAAGCTTATAAAAACACACGTTATATCGAATGGAGCTTTGGAGGGAGGCGAGCATACAAATGGGATAAAGAATTACATATTATTGATGTTTCTTGGAATGATGCTAAAGTAATATTGCATCCAAACGAGATGACAAAAAGCACCGCTTTCTTAAAAGGAGAAAAAATTGATAACAATGCGAACCTAGTAAAACGAGCTTGGGATTTATTTAATAATGATAGCTTTTGGTTGGTAGCTCCACACAAATTATTTGAGCCTGGTATTTATAGAAATATTGAAATGATTGATGGACAAGAAGCTTTGCGTGTAAAATATACCACAGGAGGTACAACTCCGGGAGATTCATATGTGTGGATTTTAGATTCGACATACATCCCTAAGAATTACCAAATGTATGTGCCAAGTATGAAAATGGTGGCTACACCAGCAACTTGGGAAGATTGGATTGAAACAGAATCGGGAACTATGCTTCCAAAAAATCATACATTTGCTAGCGGTCGCTCTTTAAGTATGGGTGATGTTAAAGGATACAATTAATGAATTCAAGAACTATTTCAAACGGAATTTTAAGAGCTTTAGCCATTGTTTTAGGGATTGCTTTACTAGGCTTTTTCTTATATAAAATTCAATCTGTTTTAGTCTATATAATTATTTCTGCAGTCATTGCATTAATAGCACGGCCTTTGATTATATTTCTTAGAAGACAATTAAAATTCCCAAACACATTGGCAGTTATTACTGCCATGGTAATTTTCGTTGGACTTTTATTAGGTCTTATCGGGATGTTTATTCCATTGGTTACTGAACAAAGTGAAAACCTATCTCTACTTCAAACAAAAGAATTAGAAGGTGATATCAAAAGCATTATTAGTGAAGTAAATAATTATTTCAAATCAAAGAATATTGACATTTTTAGCGAAATACAGAGTGCAGATGTCTTTTCAGGTTTGCAATCAATTCCAGAGGTATTAAATTCTATAGTAGGCGCTCTAGGGTCATTAAGTGTTGGCTTGTTTTCGGTCTTATTCATTTCTTTCTTTTTTATGAAAGATAGTCGAATTTTTAAAAATTCGCTTTTAACAGTTACTCCAAAAGGAACTGAGAATAGGTTTTCCCATTCTATAGAAAAAATCAATGATTTATTATCTCGCTATTTTTTAGGGCTAATTTTACAGATTACAATTCTATTTGTATTCTACACTATCATACTACTCATTTTTGGAATTTCCAATGCAGTTGTGATTGCATTCCTATGTGCATTATTAAATATTATACCCTATGTAGGTCCACTTATTAGTGCCTTTTTAATGATTATTTTATCGATGACAAGTAATTTAGGTCAAGATTTTCAAACTGAGATTTTACCAACTACTATCTATGTAATGATTGGTTATTTCATTGCTCAATTAGTTGATAATTTCTTTAGTCAGCCTTTTATATTTTCAAAGACAACAAAATCACATCCTTTAGAAATTTTCTTGGTTATTATTATTGGAGGTTTGTTAATGGGACCTTTAGGGATGATTATTGCCGTTCCTACTTACACCGCATTGAAAGTAATTTTAAAAGAATTTCTTTCTGAAAACAAAATCGTAAAATCATTAACCAAAGATATCTAGTATTCAATTGATCGAACGAATTTTACATAAAGACGTTCAAGAGTATATTGACACTAATTTAAAATCTGATATTCATAAGCTGATTTTAAAAGGAAGTCCATTTCCTGAAATTACTGTTCAAGAACTTGCCAATCAGATTGTTTCCAAACAGAAATGTGAAAAGAAACTACCCATTTGGTTTAATAGTAAAAACATCTACTATCCTCCGAAGTTAAATCTAGAGCAGACTTCATCTGAAGTGACAGCAAATTACAAATCAAGTTTAGTTTCTGGAGAAAGTATCATTGATCTAACTGGAGGTTTTGGTGTAGATTCTTATTATTTCTCAAAACGGTTTAGTTCTGTCATTTACTGTGAAATCAATTCTGAACTTTCCGAAATAGCTAGTCATAATTTTACAGCATTAGAAGTAACCAACATACAAGCTATTTCAGAAAATGGGATTGAATACTTGCAAAATACAAAAGAGGTTTTTGATTGTATTTATATAGATCCATCAAGAAGAAATGATGCAAAAGGGAAAGTTTTTTTACTGGAAGATTGTGAACCTAATGTCCCAGAAAATATTGAGTTATTATTTAAAAAGTCAAAGACAGTTCTTCTAAAGGTCTCTCCTATTCTAGATATCACAAGTGCCATTAATGAATTAAACTTTGTGAAAGAAATTCATGTCGTCGCTCTAAACAATGACGTCAAAGAATTACTTTTTTTATTAGAGAAAGATTATGCGAGTGAAATAGAAATTAAGACGACTAACTTTTCAAAAAAGGAAGTTATAAAATTTAGTTTTACTTATAATTCTGAAATAGTATCGAAATATAATCTACCACTAAAGTATTTATACGAACCCAATGCGGCTATTTTAAAATCTGGTGGATTTCATCAGATCACTTCAAAGTTTGATGTTTGTAAACTTCATCAACATTCACATTTATATACTTCAAATGGCTTAATTAGTTTCCCTGGAAGATCTTTTAAAATTAATGCTATTATGTCTTACGACAAGAAGAAAATTAGAAAAGTAATTAAAGACGGAAAAGCAAATATTACTACACGAAACTTTCCAAAAACAGTAGTTCTAATCAGAAAAGAATTAAAATTAAAAGACGGCGGAACTTCCTATTTATTCTTTACCACAAACCTCAACAATGAGCTCATTTGTATTTTATGCCAAAAAGCATAAAATATTAACATATGTAAAGAACTGAGTATCAAAGTCAAAATATTGATTTAAAAACAAGTTTTGATTTATTTTTTTTATTACTTTTAAGGCAGTAAGCTCGCAAGAGTTTACACATTAGTGTTTTATTTTTAGGGGTATAAAACACTACAAAAGCCTTGATAAATCAAGGCTTTTGTTTTTTTTAATAGTATTCTTTTAACATACTAATTACACTTCTCTAGTTATATTTACTCACATAATTTCACTATTTTTAACCATTATATACATTAATAATGGCAAACAAAAGCATTCGTACTTTATCTTCTAGAAAAGAGTTAGACGATAATCTATTTGAAAATATGGCAATTGCTTCTCAAAAAAGCAATTCGAAAGAAGAACTTCAGGAATTATCCAAACGCTTTATGATTGATGATTCAGTTGTTTTAGGAGCAAGCACGTTTTATGATTTTACCAGAGAAGAAAACAAAAATAAAAAGGTTCATGTTTGTACTGGTACAGCTTGTATGGTTGCGAATACACAAAACAATCTTCACAAAAATTTAGAAGGCCTTTTTAAGGCAGATGAAATAGGTCATGCTGCCTGTGTAGGAAGATGTCATACAAACAATGCATTTATGTATGATGATAAAACTTACAATGCAGCGACCAAAGACGAATTAGATCTTATCATTATTGGAAAAGAATATCAAAATAATGATTATACAGTAGCTTCAAATACAACTCCGATTTTAACTTCAGTAATAGGAGATATTTCAGAGTTCTATGTCCTAGCGGAAAAGCACAAAGACAATCCTCAAAATACAATTCAACAATTAAAAACCTCTAATTTGAGAGGTCGTGGTGGAGCAGGTTTTCCTTTTTGGTTTAAACTTGATGCTGTTATCAAAGAAAATAACAAACAAAAATATATTGTGTGTAATGCAGATGAAGGTGATCCAGGAGCTTACTCTGATATGTATTTGATGGAACATCAAGCGCACAAAGTTTTATTTGGAATGTACGTTTCCGGTTTAACTGTCGGAGCAAATACTGGTGTTCTATACATCCGTGGAGAGTATCCTGATTCTATTAGAATTGTAGAAGAAGCTATTAACGAATTAAAAGAGAAAAACTTAATTGGTGATTTTAAATTTAAAGTCATTCGTGGACAAGGGTCTTATGTATGTGGTGAAGAAACCGCTTTATTAAGCTCTATAGAAGGGTTACGTCCAGAAGTCAGAGTTCGCCCTCCCTACCCTGCTCAATATGGATTGTACGGAAAGCCAACTGTCTTGAGTAATGTAGAAACTTTTGCAAACGTTCATTGGATTTTAGAAAATGGCGGTGATACATATGCTGCTCTAGGAACCAAACAATCTACAGGTACAAAATTAGTTTCTCTAGATAGTTTTTTTAATACACCTGGGATGTATGAAATTGAAATGGGAACTCCTCTACAATCTGTTTTTGATGATTTTGGAAATGGATTTAAATCAGAGGTAAAAGGGTTTCAAATTGGTGGACCTTTAGGAGGAATCGTACCGATGTATAAAATTGCAGAACTTACGTTAGATTTTGAATCACTCGGAAATAATGGATTTCTATTAGGACATGCGAGTTTTGTATCGATTCCAGTCGACTTTCCTATGGTCAAATTTTTAGAACATTTAATGGAGTTTACTGCTGATGAATCTTGTGGGAAATGCTATCCATGTAGAATAGGGTCTCATAGAGGAATGGAAATGCTACAAAAAGCACAAAACTCTGACTATAAAATTAACCGACAATTGTTTGATGATTTATTAGAAACTTTAGAAATAGGTTCTTTATGTGCATTGGGTGGTGGAGTTCCACTGCCAGTAAAAAATGCTTTGCAATATTTTCAAGATGAATTGAAGGTGTATTTTTCTTAACCGCTAAGAGCGCAAGGGTTTTCGCTATGAACGCAAAAGAATAAAAATTATGACTGAGAATGAAATATCAAAAATAATATTTGATTGCGCATTAAAAGTTCATAAAGTATTAGGACCTGGTTTATTAGAAAGTTCTTATGAAGAATGTTTATTTTATGAATTAAAAAACGCTGGTGTGCAAGTAGAAAAACAGAAAGCGCTTCCTCTAATTTATGAAGAAGTAAAATTAGATATTGGTTATAGAATTGATATTATTGTAGAAAATAAAGTAATCATAGAATTAAAAGCTGTGGAAATGTTAAACGATGTTCATCTTGCACAATTACTAACTTACTTGAAATTATCTGATTGTAAATTAGGAATGTTAATCAATTTTAACGTTAAATTAATTAAGAACGGTATTAAAAGAGTTGTAAATAATCTATAAAAACATAGCGAACTTTGCGTAAACTTTTGCGCTCTTTGCGGTAAAAAATATGGAAGCATACATAAACAATATAGCGCACACATTCAAACAAGGCGAAACCATTTTAGATTTTGTTAGAAGAATTGAAAACAACAAAAATGCAATTCCTACCATGTGTCAGGATGATCGATTAGAGAATTTTGGATCATGTAGAGTTTGCTCAGTAGAAGTTGCACGAGAAAAAGATGGTCCAGCTAAAACGATGGCTTCCTGTCATACTCCAGTTGGAGAAGGATTTTACATCTATCACAATACTAAAAAGATGCAACGTCTTCGAAAGAATATTGTTGAGTTGGTCTTAACAGATTATCCTTCAGACAAAGTCTTTCCTCCAAAGGATAAAAAAGCGACACCTTTTCAAGAGACCATTGCTCAAATTGGAATTCCAAATGTTCGTTATCCAGAAGGAAGTAATCACTTAGATATAGAACCCGATAGAGCACATCCATATATTAAATCAGATTTGTCTCAGTGTATCAACTGTTTTCGTTGTGTAAGAGCGTGTGAAGAGATTCAAGGTGAAATGATCTTGAACATGACTGGACGTGGATTTGCTTCAAACATTATCAAAGGTTTTGATGAATCTTTTGATGAATCTGCCTGTGTTTCATGTGGTGCTTGTGTGCAAACTTGCCCAACTGAAGCTCTAACCGACAAGTACGAAACTAAAACATTAATCGCTGATAAAACAGTGAGAACTACATGCACATATTGTGGTGTTGGTTGTCAATTAGATGTTTCTGTAATTGATGGAAAGATTAAAGGAATTCAAGCTCCTGAAACTGCTGAAGTAAATGAGGGACACACTTGTTTAAAAGGTCGATTTGCTTTTGAATTTTACGATCACCCAGATCGCTTGCGTGAACCGATGATTAAAAAGAATGGAAAGTTTGAAGTAGTTACTTGGGATGAAGCCTATGATTTTATTACAACAAGGCTAGTAGATATAAAAAACAAATATGGCGCCGACTCCATTGGTGGAATTTCTTCTTCAAGAGCGACCAATGAAGAGAATTATTTAATGCAAAAAATGATTCGTGTTGCTGTAGGAACAAACAATATTGATGGTTGTGCACGTGTTTGCCACGCTCCTACTGCTTGGGGAATGCAACAATCTTTCGGAACTGGGGCAGCAACAAATTCAGTTGAAGATTTAAAACAAACAGATGCTATTTTCTTATTTGGAGCGAATCCGATAAAAGGTCACCCTGTAACTGGAGCAAAAATTAAGCAGGCTTTTATGAAGGGTGTTACTTCTATTGTAGTAGATCCAGTAAAGACAAAATTAGCTGACTTAGCTACTTATTTCTTACAAATTAGACCAGGTACTAATGTTGCTATTTTAAATATGATCGCTCATTACATTGTAATGGATGATTTGGTTAACAAACACTTTATTGAATCTTATACTGAAAAGTATGAAGATTTTAAAAGTCATGTAGAGCATCTTAACATGGACGAATTGGCTACATTAACCGGTGTTTCAAAAGAATTGGTTCGAGATGCAGCACATGCCTATGCAACTGCTGAAAGAGCTATGGAATTTCACGGACTAGGTGTTACAGAACATTTTCAAGGAAGTAAAACAGTGATGTTGTTATCTAACTTGGCTATGATGACTGGAAATATTGGTAAAAACGGCGTTGGATTAAATCCATTACGTGGTCAAAACAATGTACAAGGTGCCGCTGACATGGGAGTACAGCCACATCAAGGAGCTGGGTATTTAGACGTCAGCAAACAAGACATACAACAATATTATGCAGATAAGTATGGGATTAAAAAAATGCCTACTACCAATGGTTTAAAAATCCCTGAAATGTTAGATGCAGCCATTGACGGTAAGATCAAAGCGCTCTATATAATGGGGGAAGATACTATTATGACGGATCCGAATACAAATCATAGTATCAAAGCTTTTGAGCAGGTAGAATTAATTGTGGTTCAAGAATTATTTATGACTGCTACTACAGACATGGCAGATGTTATTTTACCAGCTTCTTCTTACTTTGAAAAAAACGGAACATTTACCAATGGAGAACGAAGAGTACAACGTGTAAATAAAGTAATTGAACCTATAGGAAATACAAAACCTGATGGTCAGATTATCATAGACATGATGGCTCGTTTAGGATCCAATCAACCTACTGGGTTAACCTATGATGCTGCTAATGTGATAGAAGAAATTGCAGATGTAATTCCTTTTATGAAAGGCTTATCTTGGGAACGTTTAGGAGAAAATGGTTTGCAATGGCCCATCAAAGAAGATGGAACCGACACTAAAATGCTACATGTAGGAGGAGCATTCAAAAAAGGAATAGGAACTTTTCATCATTTCGATTTTGAAGAATCACCTGAAATTGTAGAGCATGGAAAGAAATTTCCTTTCATTTTAACTACTGGCCGAGAATTAGAACATTACAATTCTGGAACGATGACTCGTAGAACTGATAATCAAAAGATTTTAGCGAAAGACATCTTGGAAGTTCATCCAAAAGATGCAATCAAAAAAGGAATTGAAGACAATGAAATCGTTCGGATTTTTTCTGATAGAGGTAGTGTAAACATTCCTATTAAGTATTCTAGAAATGTAAAAAGAGGAATCCTAAGAACTACCTTTCATCAACCAGAAGTTTTTATTAATATTATTACTGGAAGTGTTGGTGATAAAGAGACCATGACACCAGAATACAAAGTTGTAGCTGTAGATTTTGAGCGAATATAATTTTATAGATAAATCATATTATACGTATGATGGGATTCAAATAACCAAAAACAATCCTACTAAAGTTAGAGATGATATTGTTATTGAAGCGGCATTGCAAATTAACATCAATAATGAATCATATACCGTTGTAATGCGTACACCAGGAGATGATTTTGAGCTGATAAGAGGCTTACTTTATGCCGAAGATATTTACAAAAGAAAAGAACCTCTACAATTAGAAATTATTGAACAGCAACTAAATGGTTTTTCGATTGTTAATGCAACTATTCCTAAAGAAACGTTAGGTAAAGGGTACTTAAACAAGCGTACCTTACTATCTGTCTCTTCATGTGGAATTTGTGGAAAACAAGAGTTAGGCGATATTAAACCTTCTGGTGAAGCTTTAAGCAACAAACAAATTCTTTCTACAAAATTCATACAAAAGATGTCTTCAGAAATGGCATCATTTCAAGAAATTTTTAAACATTCTGGAGGGAGTCATGCTGCATCCATATTCGATAAGAATTATCAATTACTTACCATCAAAGAAGATATTGGAAGGCATAATGCCGTTGATAAATCTATTGGTCAATTAATTAATGATGCTTCTTTAGAACAAGCTTTTTGCATGTTAGTTAGCGGACGTGTTTCTTATGAAATTGTTTCCAAAGCAGTCTTTGCAAAGATTTCAATTATTATAGCTGTCTCAGCATGCTCAAGTTTAGCCATAGATTACGCCAAAGAATTTGGAATTTGTCTAATTGGTTTTAGTAGAGAAAATAAAATGACCGTTTACGCAAATCCATCAAAAATAGAATATTAGTTTTATGAAAAAACACATCATTTTCATCTGCATCATTTTAAGTTCTTCATTTACATTCTCTCAAGAAAACACTAAAATTCCTGAAAGAAAAACTCAAAAAGGGTTTCTTGTGATGGATTTTTTATCAGCAGACATGCCAACCAATGATTTAGGCACCGATGAAGATCATATGGGACTGATAGGGGTTCATTATAATCTAAGTTTTGGTAATTTCTATACAGGTATAGGGATGTATGGTGCTGTCAGAGGAAAACGTGGTGGTTTTTTTACTTTAGGCGTTAATGCAGGTTTTAAATCTTATTTGAATGATCATTTATTTTTAGACACAGGAATCCATTTTGGTGGTGGTGGTGGTGCTAGTGCTCCTGATGGAGGAGGTGTTTTCTTATTACCACATTTAAACATAGGGTATCAATTCAAAAAGTTTTCTTTAACTAGTGGGTATAGTTTTATCAATTTTTTTGATGATGGAAATATTAGGAGTCACCAATTAAATCTTGCACTTCAGATTCCATTAAATCTTACATATTCCGATATTGTTAATGAGGAAAAGCAATTTAATATTGAAGATTTAAAAACCTCTGATTGGGATACCAAACCGAAAAGAATGTCATTTATGCTGCATTTAAATAACCTATCTGTAAAAGGAAACTCTAAAAATACCTTAGGGCAATCTTTAACAGGAAGTACAATTCGATTAGCTGGTTTTGAGTTGAACTCCTATTTTGATAAGAATTGGTTTTTCTTTGCAAAGTTTGATGGGGCTTACGATGGAATTCCAGCAGGTTATATGAACATATTTATAGGCGGAGGATATCATTTTTCATTCAATAAAAACAGAACTAATATACTTGCAAAGTTTGGACTAGGTGCTGGTGGCGGTGGCGGTGTTGATAGTCAAGGAGGTGTTTTAGTATACCCTGATCTCTCAATAGAACAACACATTTCAAATAATGTGTACTTGTCCATTAATAAAGGTTTATTGATGAGTCCTAACTCATTTTTTGAATCATCAACTTTTGGGATTGGTTTAAAATATTATTCAAACATGAATGGAATTAAAGGAAATAATATTTCTAAAGGAAAGTTTAAAGGATTTGAAGCGATTATAAAACAAGATATTTATCATAATGCGGAACGTACTTTAAATCCAACAGAAGATTTATATCAAATCTCTTTACAATTAAATTATCATTTGAATAAAAATGTTTACATCGCAGGGCAAACATCTTTTGCAAATTTTGGAAATGCAGGTGCTTACGCTGAAGGAATTGTAGGTATGGGATTGCAAACCAACTACTTTATCAAAGACAAAGTGAACTTCTTTGTTCAAGGATTAATTGGTGGAGCTGGTGGCGGAGATATTAGTACTGGAGAAGGTTTAATTATTAAACCTAGCGCAGGAATGAATTATAAAATGAACTCTAGATTTGCTTTTAGAGGAGCTCTAGGATATGTGAAATCTAGAGGAGGAAATTTATCTAGTCCTTTCTTAAATTTTGGAATTAGCTACCGTCTATCATTCTTAAAGTCTAAATAATCATTCTCTTATAAATTTAGCAAGTTCTTTATTAATTTCTTATTTCAGCGTGCACATAAGATCATCGCACAAGGTTTTATAGATTGTTGTGGTTTCGTTTTAAATGAACGAGGACATCTTGTAGGAGAAATTCAAGAAAAAAAGGATTGCAAAGTCTGTAGTATGTAATCTTAAAAGTATTTAGATTTTTTTAACTTTTCTCTATCCAAAACTAATTTATCTTTAGAACCAATTAATTTGTAACTGATAGACAAACGAATATAATGTTTTATCACAAATTCAAACAAACAACCTCATGAGAAAAATTTTATTTGCAGTAGTCGCTGCTACTTTATTAAGTAACTGTACCTCTACTAAAGACATATTTAAAAAACGAAATCAAATTGAAGTAGCTATTGACCTTAACAATGTTGTTGATGACAAAGTAAAAGTTGAAGTCAATCCAAAAAAAATCAAATCACCCTCAATCATTTACAATATACCTGCTATAGTTCCTGGAACATATGTCATGAGTGATTATGGAATGTTTATTTCCGATTTTAGAGCATATGATTATGACGGAAATGAATTACCAGTTCAAAAACTAAATACCAACTCTTGGCAAATTGATAGTGCTGAAAAGATGGACAAAATATCTTATTGGGTAGATGATACTTTTGATACCAAAAAGAAGCATAAGGTTTATGTGATGGCTGGAACAAACTTTGAAGAAGGAAAAAACTTTCTATTAAACTTACCAGGGCTTGTTGGATATTTTGAAGACAAAAAAGAATATCCTTATACGATTTCAATAAAGCATCCTGAAAGTTTATATGAAACCTCTTCTTTAATTAATAAAAACACTACGAAAGAGGATAATACAGAAGACCTGTTTATCGCTCCTAGGTACGATGAAATTTCAGACAATCCTATCATGTATTCTGAACCCAACTCTATTAGTTTTAATGTAAATGGAATAGAGGTTAATTGCTCTGTTTATTCGCCGAACAAAATACATTCTGCAGAAGATATTAGAGAAGATTTACACAGAATGATGAAAGCACAGTCTAACTTTTTAAAAGACTTCAAAACAACCAAAGAATATAATATATTGGTGTATTTGTTTGATAAAAACATACATCCTTTTAAAGGCTTTGGTGCTCTAGAACACAATACTTCAACTACTGTTGTATATCCAGAAGATTTCACAAAAAAACAGTTAGCTAATAATATGATTAATGGAACCATTTCCCATGAGTTTTTCCATATAGTAACTCCACTTACTGTCCATTCTGAAGAAATTCACACGTTTGACTTTAATAAACCAAATATGTCAAAACATCTATGGATGTATGAAGGAGTTACAGAATATTTTTCAGAACTTTTTCAAGCAAATCAAGGATTGGTATCTGAAATAGATTTTATAAAGGTTATAAAAAGTAAAATTGCCGTTTCAAAAAAATATTACAAAGATGATATGTCTTTTACAGAGATGAGCAAAAATGTTTTAGACAAAAAATATGCTAGAAACTTTGGTAACGTCTATCAAAAAGGTGCTTTAATTAGTATGTGTCTAGACATCATATTACGCGAAGAAAGTAATGGAAAATATGGTCTAAGAAATCTAATGAAAGATTTATCAGAAAAATATGGAAAACACAAACCTTTTAAAGACGATGAGATTATAGAAACCATTGTTAAAATGACCTATCCATCTGTAGGGGAATTTTTCAAGAATCATGTACAAGGAAATACACCTATTGATTATAATATATACTTTGAGAAAACAGGGATTGACCTTGAGAATTTAAAAATTCATGATCTCCCTGCTAATCATCCAAAAGTAAAACTTAGAAATGCTTGGTTAAAAAAGTAATTAAACTTCATAAATTTATAGAATTAAAATAAAAGCAGCTTTAAAGCTGCTTTTATTTTAATTTTTAATTCCAGGTTGCTTTAATTTCCAGTTCGTTTTAGCTTTTTCAGCATCAACCATTTTTTTGACATCAGATAACAATCTTTTGGCATCATAGATTACTCCATCTTTGATGGTATATTTCACTCCACCAACACGAACAACTTCGTTATCTTTAGTTAATTTAATTGCACCTGTTCCATATAAAGCTTTTAAGTTTTGTAAAGGATTCTCCTCTACTATTACAAAATCAGCTAGCTTTCCTATTTGAACTGAACCAATTTTATCATCCCAACCCAAAGCTTCGGCTCCGTTTAAGGTAGCAGCTCTAATCACTTCTAAGGGGTGAAACCCAGCTTCACGTAACAATTCTAATTCACGGATATAAGCAAACCCATAAAGTTGATAGATAAATCCAGAATCAGATCCTGTGGTCACGCGACCTCCTCTATTTTTATATTCATTAATGAAGGTCATCCATAACTGGAAGTTCTTTTTCCAAGCCACTTCTTGCTCCGTTCCCCAATAGTGCCAATAGGATCCGTGAGAGATTTTACTTGGCTCATAAAACTTCCAAAGCGATGGTAATGTATAATCTTCATGCCATTCAGCTCTACGCGCTCTTTGTAAATCGCGACTAGCTTCGTAGATATTGAATGTTGGATCTAGAGTGAAATCTAACTCCAACAATTCATTCATTACTTTATTCCAATGATCAGAATAAGGTTTTGCAGCTTGCTCCCATAACTTACCTGCTTCTTCAAAACGATGTTGTTCATTCTGATAGTTATAATTTAATGGGTAATTCTGAACCGTTCTGTCTTCAAACAATGCTTCAGGTAATCCATACCAATGCTCCATAGAAGTTAAGCCAGCTCTTGCTGAATGCAAGACATTCCAACGCGCTACACTTAACTGTGCATGATGACAGGCAGAACCTAATCCTAATTTTTTATTCTCATCTAAGGCAGCTTTCATAATGTGCGGTTCAGCTCCAAAGAATTTAATTCCATCTGCTCCTTTCTTCGCATTTGTTCTTACCCATGCTCTAGCCTCTTCTACAGTACTGATTGGGTTTTTACTCCCTGAACCAAAACCTGTATAATCAAAAATTCTTGGCGCTACAATTTTATTGGCTGTACTTTGTTTCTTTAACTTCGAAGCATTTCGTCCGCTAGGCTGACGAACAGTAGTAACTCCATGAGCCATCCATAGTTTAAATACATATTCAGGATTTGCTCCTTGAGCACTTCCTCCAATATGACCGTGCATATCAATAAAACCAGGAAGCAAATACATTCCGTTTGCATCAATCTCCTTTCCTCCTCTTTTTAATTTAGGCCTTCTGCTTTCGTTAATCTTTACACCTGGGTATCCAACTACTTGAATCTTTACAATCTTATTTCCTTCAACAACAATATCAATAGGACCACGAGGTGGTGATCCGTCTCCGTTAATCAATGTAACACCACGAATGATTAATTGATTGAAAGGTCCTTCTCCTAAATAATTGTCTTGTGAAAATCCGTTGAGCACAAAAAGTAGTGCGAATAGTATAGTGATTTTTTTCATCGATTATATTTTAATATGATTCTGATTTGTCTCCTCGAGCATTACTGAAATCAAAATACATTTTGATTTCAGTAATGCTCGACCAGACATTCTGTTAATATTTGATTAGTTTTTAATTTCCTGGGACAGAGATTTGACTTCCTAAAAATAATGCATTTAAAAACAATCGATTGGTTCCGTACCAAGCTCCTCTAAAGTTTGGATTGTCAGCAAACAACACAACTCTACCTCTACCTATTCGGCTTACTAGTAAAGAAGCTGAAGGCTTCACAAACGTTTCTAAATTCTTTGTCGATACATACCCATCAATATGTGGGTTCTTTGAATACTTCGCTACTGTTGAATATGCATTCTTACTCGGTTGTAGAAATACTGTATTGTTTTTATAAACAGGCAAAGAAGCATCATGATATCCAAACCCTAATGGGTGCGTAATATCTAAATCGACTTGAAAAATAGCACCCCCTAAACGTTCTCTACCTATATGTTCTCCTGCATCTACATACCGCAATCGTTCTATTGATTTCTTCTCTTTGCCTTTATCCTTGTCTTTTGGTTTTTTCGTCAAACTTTCCTTTACGAGTTTTTTAGTCACTGCCCAGCTAGAAGCTCTTGCTATTGTAATTAGAGTGTTTCCTTTTCCTACCCAATCTTTCAATTTCTTTTGTTGAACAGAATCTAGTTGAGCATAACTTCCTGATACCATCACCAAAGTTGTGTATGTATCTAAAGAAACTCTTCTAAAACTATTCATTTGAAGCTTCGTAATAGGCATATGAATTCTTGTGTCTAACAAGTGCCAAACTTCTCCTGCTTCGTATGAGTTAACACCATCTCCAATGAGCATTGCTGCCTTTGGTTTTTTTAGCGACCTAAAATTATTACTCCCTAAATCAATTCCTTTGGTACTAAAACCTGAACTAGCAGAATACATTGGTACTTTAAACTTGTCTTGTGCTTGCTTTACAATATCAAATACTTCGTCTGAAGATAGTTTTTGTTTACTTACAGGAACCATCACACTCCCATAATTAAAACTTTGATTTCCTGCATTGGTGTTAATTGAAAAAGGCTTGAATGCTGAAGACGCTATAATTCCTTTTGACTGCATAAAGTATAAAGCGGCTGGCGCATTGTAATCGTCCCAATCTAAAATATATGCATAGGCTGCTTTTGAAACATTTGGATTGGAAACTAAATCATCTGTATTGGTAATTTCTGTACCCAATCTGGTTGATTTCAATCCTTTTGCCTTCATGTTATAAAAATTCGAAACACTCCATGCTGATGCATCATAAAAAACACTATCTCTATACTTATTATAAGTTTCAAACATGGTTTGCACCATTCTATGCTGAGGCTGTTTTAACGGAACTACAAATTTGCCTCCTTTTTTATACACCTTAATCTTATGCTTCAATAAGTAATCTACAAAAGCTTTGTTTCTGGTTTTATCGTGGTCATCTCCAAACTCATAAGCACTGAATCCTGTTTTTGTTTTTTTAGTGACTGCTGATTTAAAGAAGTCTTGTTGATATTTGCGTAATGTTACTTTATTTTCAACTGCTGCTTTTACTGTAGCTACACTCGACTGATATTGATTTCTGATCGTAAACGGAAATGAGATTGTTCCATAATCTGTGTCTTGTAAATGCCCTCTTGAACTCGCTTGCTCAAATAATAAAGCCAATGCTCCTTGCAAATCTGGATACGAAGATCCATATCCAGGATAGGTTCCATCGAAAGATTCTTTGGTGTAGTAAAACGATCCTATATTGTCTAAGGCTTTCGAATAATATGGAGCAAATAAATTATTCAGATCTTCATAATTCTCTTTTGGCATGATAGGATCTTGCGAACCAATCGGTTTCATTGGTTCAAAAAAGTAATTGCTATTAGTTCCCATTTCATGAAAATCAGTCACCACGTTCGGATACCAATTGTGATACCAAGCCAATTTCCCTTGACTCTCTGGATGTACCGCCAATAACCAATCACGATTTAAATCGAACCAAAAATGATTGGTTCTTCCTTTCGGCCATGCTTCATTGTGTTCGGCATCTGCATTGTCTGAAACTAGTGGGCTTCCTTTGTATTGATTTGCCCATTGGGTATGTCTATCTCTTCCATCAGGATTGATGGTTGGATCAATAAATACAACAGCATTCTTTCTATAGTTTTCAACTTCAGCACTGTTAGAAGCTACCAATGTATACGCCATTAATAAAGCTGCTTCAGAACTAGAAGGCTCATTCCCATGGACATTGTATCCTAACTGAATAAAAATGGGGAGCTCATTATAATTCTTTGGATTCTGATTTGGGTCAACAAATTTTAAATGTTGCTGTTTGATATTCTCTAAATTCAATAAATTCTGAGGCGTAGAAACTCGCAACATCACTAATTTTCTTCGTTCGTGAGTATAACCATACACTTCTATTTCTGCTCTATCAGAAACTTCAGCGAGCTTATATAGATAAGCTACAATTTGATCGTGTCTCGTATGCTGGTTGCCAATTCCATAGCCTAAAAATTCTTCTGGTGAAGGGATTTTAGTATCGAAAGGGGCTTTGTCTTTGAAAAAATAATCCTGTGCACTTGAGTTAAACACAATAAAAAACAGGAAGAATGGGAGAAGTTGTTTCAGAGAATTCATTTGTTAGTTTTTAAATATCTCTAAAAATACAATTTTCTCATCATTAGAAAACGAATCTGAAATCAAATAACAGAATCGATCTTCATGTTATAAAATACTCACATAATCAGTTGTCCATTTTGAATTAAAAATAGTATCGAGAACTAATTTAAAAGCAATAACTCTTATTCTCGATACAAATTTCATTCATTTCAATCATAAAATTTACTCGAAATGACAGAATTATATCAAAATACACAACGGGTTCACATAATCTTAACAGTTTCTTTTAAAAACTATATTATTTTTGCAGTTGTTAAGGCGTAACATCTGAGAATAGATATCGCCTTACCTCTAATCTAAACCAATACATGAAAAAAATATTTATTGCTGTTGCAATTATTGCACTTTTAGGAAGTTGTGCTACTTCTAAAGTTGCCTCAGGAAAAAAGAATTTAATCGAAGTAGGAATCGATTTAAATACTGTTGTTGATGATAAAATTCAAGTAGTAGTCAACCCGCAAAAAATTAAAGAAGAGTCAGCTGTATATCAAATCCCTGCAATTGTTCCAGGAACATATGCTATAAGTGATTACGGAAAGTTTGTTTCTGATTTTAAAGCTTTTGACTATGACGGAAACGAATTAACTGTTGAGAAATTAGATGCGAATTCATGGCAAATTAACGATGCCAAAAAAATGGATAAAGTATCGTATTGGGTTGATGACACTTTTGATTCTAAAGAAAAACATAATATTGATGTAATGGCAGGCACCAATATAGAAGAAGGAAAAAATTTCTTCTTAAACTTACCTGGTTTTGTGGGATACTTTAAAGGAAAAAAGGAAACACCTTATACAATTACTGTAAAGCATCCAGAGAATTTATATGAAACTACTTCTTTGATCAATAGAAATACAACCAAAGAAACCAACACAGAAGATGTGTTTGTCGCTTCAAGATATGATGTGATTTCTGACAATCCTATCATGTATGCACCTTTAAATAATGTAAGTTTTACTACAAACGGAATTAATGTTACTTTATCTGTTTATTCACCAAACAATGTACATGCTGCTAAAGATGTTGAAGAAGCTCTAAAAACAATGGTAGAAGCTCAAACAAATTTCTTAGAAGGATTTAAAACTACAAACGAATACAATATTCTAGTATATCTTTTCGATCCTAAAATATACAAATGGAACAGCTTTGGAGCCCTAGAGCATCTTTCTTCTACCACAGTAGTATATCCAGAAAATTTTACAAAAGAGAGATTGGCAAATGGAATGATCAACGGAACGATTTCTCATGAGTTCTTCCATATTGTAACGCCACTTTCAGTACATTCTGAAGAGATTCATACGTTTGATTTTAACAAACCCAACATGTCTCAACACTTATGGATGTATGAAGGCGTTACTGAATACTTTGCTAACCTGTTTCAGGTAAATCAAGGATTAATTACTGAACAACAGTTTTTAAATGAAATGCAGAGTAAAATTACTACATCCTTACGATATAATGATTCAATGTCTTTTACGACAATGAGTAAAAATATTTTGGAAGGTGAGTATGCAAAAAACTATGGTAACGTATATCAAAAAGGAGCTTTAATTGGAATGACTTTAGATATTATTCTAAGAGAAGAAAGTAAAGGAACATACGGAGTTAGAGATTTAATGAAAGATCTTTCAGATAAATACGGAGCAAACAAGCCTTTTAAAGATAACGAAATTCTTGATGAAATAGTACGTATGACGTATCCTGCTGTTGGTGAGTTCTTCAAAAACCATCTTATTGGAAATACACCAATTGAGTATATAACATATTTAAACAAAGCTGGTGTTGTTAAAAAAATTGAACCTCTTAAATCTTCTTACTTAGTAGATAGTAGAAATCAACTTTTTATAACAGCAAATGATAAAAGTGAAATTATTTTTACTAATAGAACCAATTCTGGCTTAACTGCCTTAGGAATTAAGGCTGGAGATATTTTAAAATCAGTAAATGGCGAAGCTATTACATTACAAAATGCTCGTCAAATTCTTATTAAATCTGTACGATTAAAACAAGGAGATTCGATAGCTTTTGATATTCTTAGAAACGGAAAAACAATGAAAATTGAAGGTAAAGTAACTAAAGTTACTGCAGAAAGAGAAGTATTTGTAATAGAAGATTTACCTGCGGACAATACAAAAACAAAATTGAGAACTGCTTGGTTAAAAGGATAACTAGACTAGTAATACAAATAAAAAAGGGCTCTTTAAAAGAGCCCTTTTTTATTTGTACTACTTATTTGAAATACAGAAATCAATAAGTTCTCGACTCCGCTCGAACCGACATAAATGTTACTTTTTAGTCTCTCTTATCTTAATCATTTAAAACAAGATGAGGAACTTCTTCTAGTTTCCAATCAATCACCAAACCACCAGCCAAGCTTCTCGCAATTTCAGGTCCGTATAAATATTCGCACAAGTACAAAGCAGCTTCAAAAGACTTTGCTCCACCAGCAGAAGTAATGTATTTTCCATCATGGACAAATAATACTTCTTTTCTAATATCTAAATCGGGAAACATCACTCTCATCTTATCAATATCACTTGGAAATGTTGTAGAAACTTTACCTTCTAGTATTCCTGCTTTCGCTAATACAAAAGCTCCATCGCAATGTGAAGTGACAAACTGAGCTTCTTGATCTATCCTTTTTACAAAATCGATCATGGCCGTATCTTCTAGATCAGAATCTAGATGATGTTCTGCACTTGGTACGACCAGAATATCAATCTTAGGTAGTGAATCTTTTGAATAGTTAAAGTCAGGTTGAATGCGCATGCCTTCAAAAGTAGTTATCATATCATCGGTATTAGCAATGGTAAGCACATTCATTGCTTTAATACCTTTTCTAAAAACAGTGTGTTGAAAAATATCATACGGAGCCGTTAGCTCAGTATTAAAAGTTCCATCCATAATTAAAAAAGCAACGTTATATCGATCAGCTTTTAATTCAGCTATTTTCTTCTCTTTATCAGCTTGTCTGACACGACTTTTCCATGTTTCCAATTGTTTTTCTTTCTGTTCTTCTTTTGTATCACATGAGATTATAACAATCAACAGCAATACAATCCACAAGTTTTTCATCTGTACGTTTTATTTTAAACAAGATTCTAAAAATAGACATTCGTTTTAACAGCCGAAACCTTTATCGGATTTTTTTTGTTTTGTACATTTACTTCCAAACCAACAACTTAATCATGAAAAAACTCATTACTAAATCTCTCTTATTATTGTTTTTGGCAACATATTTTGTTAGCTGTAATAAAGAAGGTACAGATGAAAAACCGAAAGTTACTTTTGTAGAGAGTAATTACACAAAACAAGAATTTGACATTGCAATGCGAGATGGTGTAAAATTACATACAACTGTTTATTCGCCTAAAGACAAGAGTAAAAAGTATCCTATTTTAATGCAAAGAACTCCTTACAGTTCTAAGCCCTACGGAGAAGGAAAAATGAAAACTAAAATATCTCCAAATGTTAATTTAATGCAAGAAGGAAATATTGTGGTATATCAAGATGTTCGAGGACGTTGGATGAGTGAAGGCATTTACGACAATATGCGTGCATATATTCCTAATAAAAAAGAAAATGAATCTGATGAAGTTTCTGACACCTATGACACAATTGATTGGCTAATAAAAAATATTGAAAACAACAATGGAAATGTGGGAACTTGGGGGATTTCATATCCAGGTCATTACGCAACAGTTTCAGCAATTGATGCACATCCTGCTTTAAAAGCAGCTTCCCCACAAGCTTGTATTGGCGATTTCTTTTTTGATGATTTTCATCATAATGGTGCTTTTTTATTAAGTTATTTTAAAGTAGTTCCTTTATTTGGAACCTACAAAGATACACCGACAGATTCTGCTTGGTATTCGTTTCCAAAAATGAATACGCAAGACCAATATCAGTTTTTCTTAGACAAAGGTCCTTTAAAAAATTTAGACGAATATTTTCAGTATGATAAATTAGATATATCTAATGTTGGAAGTAAAGATAAAATTGATGATTTTTTCTGGAAAGAAATTGTAGAACATCCTAATTACGATTCTGTTTGGAAAAGTAAAGGAATTATACAGCATATGGATAAAGTTCCTTCTTCTGTAGCAACTATGATTGTTGGTGGTTGGTTTGATGCTGAAGATTTATATGGTCCTTTAGAAACATATAAAGAAATTGAAAAAAAGGGTTCAGAAAATTATAACACAATGGTTTTTGGCCCTTGGGATCATGGAAGGTGGGCGAGTGTTGAAGCAGAAAATTATGTAGGTAATTATTATTTTGGCGATTCTATTTCGTTAAAATTCCAATTAGAAATTGAAACAAAATTCTTTAATCATTTCTTAAAAGGAAAAGGTGATAAAAATTCAGGATTGCCTGAAGCTTATGTATTCGATTCAGGAAAGAAAGAATGGAGCTCTTATGACAGTTGGCCTCCAAAAAATACAGCTAAAGAAACAATGTATTTATCAGAAAATCAAGAATTAACATTAGATAAAAAATCGACAAAGACAATAAAGTTTGTGAGTGATATTAAACGACCAGTTCCTTACTCAGAAGATATCAAAACTGTATTTACACCAAGAAAATACATGACAGACGACCAGCGTTTTGCTGCCAGAAGACCAGACGTATTGGTTTTTGAAACAGATGCTTTAACAGAAGATTATACATTGGCTGGAGACATTTTAGCAAAACTAAAAGTAGCTACTACTGGAACTGCAGCAGATTGGATTGTAAAAGTTATTGACGTTCATCCAGCGGATGTAGAAGAAAATAATGATAAATTACAAGACCATTTAAAAATGAGCAACTACCATTTAATGGTGCGTAGTGAAGTAATGAGAGGACGTTTTAGAAATAGTTTTGAATATCCAGAACCTTTTACGCCTAATAAGAGAACGAATGTGAATATCAAGTTACAAGATGTTTTCCATACGTTTAAGAAAGGACATAAATTACAGATTCAGGTACAGAGTACTTGGTTTCCTTTAATCGATTTGAATCCTCAAACTTATGTAGATAATATCTTTAAAGCAGATGAGAAAGATTTTAAAACGCAGACGCATACTGTCTTTACAGATTCTAGTATTGAGTTTTCAGTTCTAAAATAGCATTATGAAGTTTACCTGTTCAGTAACCGTACAAAAACCACGACAAGAAGTTGTATCCTATTTTTCAGACCCGAAGTACATAAAAGAATATCAAGAAGGGTTCCAAAAAATAGAACATATTTCTGGTGATCTGGGCCAAAAAGACGCCGTTTCTAAACTGTATTATTTGCATGGAAAGCGAAAATTAGAATTGACTGAAACCATCTTAAAGAATGATTTACCTAATGAATTCTTTGCGCAATATCACCATATTCATACGGACAATACGATGAGAAACACTTTCACTTCTATTGATGAGCACACAACTCGGTATGATGCTGAGATAGATTATACTGCTTTTCGTGGTTTTATCGTAAAAGTGATGGTTTTTCTATTTCCTTCTTTCTTTAAAAAACAAGTCCAGAAATGGTTGAATAATTTTAAGGTATTTGTCGAAAACCAATAATCTAAAATTCTAAAAAGAATGCTTTTACTGTCTTTACGATCCCACTTAAGTGGGAGAAGTAATCTGTAAATTAGCAACTTATAATATACAGATTGCTTCGCTTACTAGCAAAGACAGATTGTTTTATTATATTCTCCAAGGCGGGTTTTTCCTATTCTCGCCTGCTTTGTATAAAATTAATTGATTTCCGTCCAAATCTTTCAATCTCGCCTCACGCCACAACCAAGGTTGATCTGTTGGTAGAAGGTCAAATTGAATTCCCTTCTCTTGTAATTCTTGAACTACTACATCTAAATTTTCATTCTGAAAGTATACTGCAATTCCATCACCTTTTGGCAATTCATCTACTAGGTGAATAGAAAATGTAGCATCGCCATCAGGCAATTCAAAACGCACGTATCTAGGACTTGCATCTACAATAAGATGCAAGCCTAGCTTTTTATAAAATTCTGTTGCTTCATTCACATCCAAAGACGGAATAGTAATCTGATTTAAAATCATACTGTTTATTAAATAACAAAAATTATTAACTATTTAAAATGTCAGGTCGAGCACAGTCGAGACCTTTTTCAATTGATAATTTAGATATAAACAACCTCTCGACTGCACTCGATGAGATATTCTAATTTCTTTTTATTTTATTAAAAGCACTTATCACCTTTTGTCATATATTAAATTCGTACTGCTAATTTTTCCTTTTTTAGAAACTTCATTAACACCAGTAGGCATAGAACTCCTATAAAAGACAAACCACTCACGACTATCCACGTATTATCAAATCCAATTTTGTCTATGAGTTGCATTCCAGAGTTATGTCCAAATATATGAGCAATTGAAAAAGCGATGCTATAAAATGCCATATACTCTCCTTGCTTCCCTTTTTTAGCTCTATCAATCACAAAAGCGTTTGAAAATGGAAAGGCTATCATTTCGCCAATGGTCATCAATAAAATTCCAATGACTAAAACTCCAATCCAAGGGCTAACTAATAAAACGACAAAACTCAAACCTGTTAATAATAATCCAATTAATATTAAAAATGTTTTTGATTTGTTTATGTTTTCTAACCACTTAATCAATGGCATTTCTAATAAGAAAATGATCAATCCGTTCAGTCCAAACAGCAATCCAATTTCAAGTTCAGATAGATAATGTACATCTCTATAATACAAAGGCATTGTAGAAAAATACTGTAGAAATACAAATCCAAAGATGAACATGGCAACAAAGAAAATCCAGAAGGGTTTGTCTTTATAAATCGAAACTGGATTTTCCACTTTTACCTCATCAAGCACTCTTGCTTTTTTAGGGTTCAATACTTTTATTAATAATACCACAGCTAACAAACAAGTAACTCCGTCTATCCAAAACAATCCATAATAGCCAATAGAAGTAATGATAATTCCTCCTACTGCTGGTCCGGCTGTAAAACCTAAATTGATTGCTAAGCGAATTAAAGTTACTGAGCGTGTTTTATTTTCGGGCTTACTATATGCACTTAGTGCCATAAACATCGCTGGTCTAAAAGTATCAGCAACAAGCATCACTAAAAAGATTCCGATACAGAATCCTAAAAGCGTTGTTACATATTGCAAGGCAACAAATAGAACTCCTGTTAAGAACAAACTAACAGCCATTACCTTATAGTAACCGATTTTGTCTGTTAGCTTTCCTCCTAGCCAAGAACCTGCAACAGAACCTAACCCAAAACATGTCATAATCCATCCAACATTTTCTAAAGTAAAGCCTAAACTTTTTGTTAGATATAGTGATAGAAAAGGAATCACCATGGTCCCAGCTCTGTTGATTAATGTAATTAATGATAACCACCAAACTTCCTTAGAAAGTCCTTTGAAGGTCTCTAAATAGTTGTTGTATAATTTTTTCATTGTCTATGGTTTGTTGATGTTAGATTCTGACTTTCGTCAGGATTAGTTCAGTTAAATCAATTCCTTTTTTTGAATTGATGACTTCACTAAATATAAAAAGTCCGGCTAAATAGCCGGACTTTTTGAATTGTTTGATTTTATATTGATATCATCAAAACACATAAATAGACCAGCCATGGATTTTTGAAATCCTCTGCTTACAGGTATATGTATTGACAATCCTCATTTCTAATTTTCTTTTGATGGTGTAAAACTACATATTTTTTAATTACTTTGTTAATTCAAAAGAAAAATATTTATGGTATCTCTAAAAAGGTTTTTATTTCTATTAGTAATTCCATGTTTTATATCTTGTAATTCTCAAGGCAAAAGACCTATTGCTGGTGAAACCGATTATCAACGTGAATTGAATACTCAATATAAAGACGCCTCTAAATCACCTTTAAAAAAGAAAGATTTAAAGAATTTTAAAGGCTTAGATTTCTTTCCTATTGATGCTGCTTTTATTGTTACGGCAAAATTAGCAAGGACCCCTAACACTTCTTATTTTGAAATGCCAACTACAACCGATAGAAAACCTTACTACAGAGAATTTGGGTTGTTGACTTTTTCATTGCAAGGAAAGGAGCATACATTAACCTTGTATCAAAGTCTCGAAGAATACGAAGATCCAAAATACAGAGATTATTTGTTTCTTCCTTTTACTGATTACACAAGTGGTGAAGAATCCTATGGTGGTGGACGTTATATGGATGTTTTTGAAAGTAAAATCAATGCTGATGACACAATTGAACTAAACTTCAATAATACCTATAATCCGTATTGTGCGTATAATGAAAAATACTCGTGTCCTTTAACACCTAGAAAAAATCATTTGACTATTGCTATTAAGGCTGGGGTAAGAGATTTTAAAAAGCACTAAGCCTTCACCAAATACATCCCTGCAAAAACAGCTAAGAAAGCGACTACAAAACTGGCAATGGTATAAAAGGCGAATGTAGTAAAGTCACCATTTTTTAAGAACACATGATTCTCATAAGCAAAGGTTGAAAAGGTAGTGAATCCTCCACAAAAACCTGTAGCCAATAAAAGTGTTTGATTCTGACTCAAAGCTTCATTCTTAGCAGCTAATCCTAAGATAATTCCAATCAATAAACTTCCTATAATATTGGCCGCAAAGGTTCCAAATGGAATTCCACTTTCAGGGTTGTTTAAATATTTTCCTAGTAAATAACGGAGAACACTTCCAAAACCTCCTCCAATAAATACGAATAGAAGTTGTTTCATTGTTTAGAATTTAATCTCATCTGCATCATTCCAGTTCCATTTTCCAGTAACAGTTCCTTTACTTAAGGTCATAATTCCTGGATTGGCTCTAATCATTGTTTTCAAGGTAGTTTCGTCACAGAATAGAAAATCGAATGGTAAATTATGTTTATGCTGAATTAAAATCAGATCGTCTTCAAAAGATGCAGAAACACCGTAAACGTTATACCCGTTTTTAACGGCTTCGTCTGCTGTTTTCTTAATGGTTTCAAATCCGTCTTTATCAGATTTATCAATATTATATACCACAATCAGCATTACCTTATCCATTTTTAGAATCTCTGGTGCTAAATCGTTTTGTGTGTCTTCTAGCATAAAATCATGGACTGGAGGAAGTTCTCCATTATCTGGATACTCCATTCCTTCTGGAATATTTTTACCTATTGCATAGGCTCTAAAATCGATGATTGGCAAGTGATTTAATACATAATAAGTGATGTATGAAAAACTCAAAAGTGAAATCAACGTAATTGCTACTGTTACTTTTTTAGAGAGAACTTCTTTAATATCATCAACTCTAAACAATAACAAAATAATCAATCCTATTAAAATGATATTCTTCCAAAACGTTTCCCATGGTGTTAGTTTGATAGCATCACCAAAACATCCACAATCCGTTACTTTATTATAATACGCCGAATACCATGTTAAGAATAGGAAAATGGTCGTTAAGCCTAATAAACTCCAAACCGTTTTTTTAGATTTATATCCTAACAACAACATCACACCCAACATAATTTCTGCAATAATGAGCAGAATAGAAAATGGCAAGGCGTAGGGAATTAAAAATTCTAAATTCAAAACACTTTCTCCAAAGTATTCTTCAAATTTATATTGAGACCCTATTGGATCTACCAATTTCACAAAGCCAGAAAACACAAACATGGCTCCAACAAAAACTCTCGATAAGTGGACTAATAATTTAATCATTTTTATTAATTCTTAATATTTTTAAAACTTCTGTTCCATCAGTTGTCAATTCAAATAATCTATCAACACTATTCTTCGCAGATTTATATTTTATCAATCCCATTCTTATTAATGGCTCTAACATATTTGAATCTTTCCTTGAAAATTCATTTCCTTTCAAAATATCCATAGAGACAGATTGAAAGCTTTCAACTAAGCCTTCATCTTTTAACTCATTATATAAACTAACATGAAAAGCTTCGCTAATCTCTTTCTCTTCTTCAATTGTAGGAGAAGATATTGTATTAGCAATATTAATTTTAGATATTTTATCTTGAACAGTTTTTAATTCATTTTCCACTTTAGCTTTTTCTTCTCTTTCATTATTAATTCTAACTAATAAATTATCTCTCTCATTCCTCAACCTTTCATAATCTTCCTTCAAAACAATTGAAGAATTATCTGTTAGTTTATAAACCCATGGCTTCAGTTTTTTCTCATATAAATTTACAATAGCCCTAGAAACATTCAAAAGAAAATAGATAACTATTAAAAAAAGAAAAGTATACAAAACATTAATCACTAGCCCTCCAAAAAAAGGATTATCCTCTAAATAGGAAGTAATAATTTTTAATTTATCTTCTAAAGAAGTTCCTTTGTCAAAATTAAATAAGGTGAAGATTAAATCCCAATTTCTTATAATCCAGACCAAAGCATAAGTCCCTAGAAAAGGGTTTTTAACTTTGTCTTTAAAGTTATCTCGAAATGATACTATTAAATCTTTAATCATCTTTTTATTTATTATCCTTTTTTCCATTGATGAAAAAAGAATGAAAAAAATCTAGTCTGTGGATATTTTTCTATAAAACTAGCGAAAGTTTTTCATCGCTCCCAGACCATTTCATTCTTTGGAAGCTCCCTTGCAAAACTTCCTTTGTTTTAAGAACGAAAAATCTCCAATGACAAAAACTACTAAATTAACTGTACTACTAATAACTTTGCACCTTTGTCACTTTTCTCTTTATACCTTCTACCCTTCACCTATCAACCTTAACCTTTAAGCCATATGTATCATCGCAAAGACTGCGTAGTTAATCATATCTTGGTAATTTGCATCAATACCTTCTGAAACCAAGGTCTTCCCTTTATTGTCTTCTATTTGCTTAACACGTAATAATTTCTGAATAATCAAATCGGTTAAAGAACTCACTCGCATGTCTCTCCAAGCTTCACCGTAATCGTGATTCTTATTCTCCATCAATTCTTTGGTAATTCCAACATGCTTATCATAGAGTTCCGTAGCCTTTTCTGTACTTAAATCCGGATTCTCTACCACACCCAATTCTAATTGAATTAAAGCCATGACAGAATAATTGATAATTCCAATAAACTCAGATTTCTCCCCTTCGTCTACTTTACGAACTTCATTTTCTTGCAACTGTCTAATACGTTGCGCTTTGATAAAAATTTGATCGGTTAAAGAAGGTAATCGTAAGATTCTCCATGCTGATCCGTAGTCACTCATTTTCTTTACAAACAAGCTTCGGCATTGTTCTACAACAGCATCATATTGGTGAGAAGTATTTGGCATATACAATATTAATTTGCGTAAATTTCGTTCAAATTTAACGAACAAAAAAATCTATCCAATAGTAATGAAAAAAATTGTTGTTTTTTGTGGTTCTAGCCTCGGTTTTAATCCTATTTATAAAGAAGCTGCAATTGAATTAGGTAATGAATTTGTAAAGCGAGACATAGCTTTAGTATACGGTGGTGGAAAAATAGGCATGATGGGTGTTTTAGCAGAAACTATTCTAAGTCAAGGCGGAAAAGTCATTGGCGTGATTCCTAAATTATTGGAGAAAGAAGAAGTTGTAAACTTAAATGTAACGGAGTTAATTGTGACGAAGACAATGAGCGAACGCAAAATCATTATGAGTCAGCTTGTTGATGGATACATTAGTTTGCCTGGTGGATTTGGGACATTGGATGAACTTTTTGAAGGACTAACATTAGGCCAACTTCATATAGAACAAAAACCTAACGGGATTTTAAATGTGAATGGTTTCTTCAATTATACACTAAAACAATTGGATGTGATGGTTAAAGAAGGCTATCTAAAACCTGCAAACAGAAAGATGTTATTGGTCGGTGAATCTGTAAGTGAATTGATGCAAAAAATACATACCTATGAAGCTCCAGAGAAAGTTCATATAATTAATAAAGTTGTGAAGCATGACCATTAATTGTAAAGGAAATCTTATCGATCTTTCCATTCCCAAAGTGATGGGGATTTTAAATATTACTCCCGATTCTTTTTACGATGGTGGAAAGTATAAAAACGTAAATGATATCCTAAATCAGGCTGAAAAAATGTTAGCTGATGGGGCTACATTTATAGATATAGGAGCTTATTCATCCAGACCAGGAGCCGAACATGTTTCTGGAGAAGAAGAATTACAACGTATACTTCCTGTGATTGAACTATTGCTCAAACAGTTTCCAGAAATGTTGATTTCAGTTGATACATTTCGATCTGTAATTGCTAAAGAAACCATTACTGCTGGTGCAGCCATAGTCAATGATATTTCGGGAGGAAATATGGATACTCAGATGTTTGAAACTGTTGCCAAACTTCAAGTTCCTTATATTCTATTGCATATGCAAGGAACACCTCAAAATATGCAGGAGAATCCTAGTTATGAAAATGTAACGACAGAACTCATCAAATTTTTTTCAGAAAAAATTCATCAGCTTAATTTATTGAAATTAAACGATGTTATTATTGACGTGGGTTTTGGTTTTGGAAAAACAACTAAGCATAATTTTCAACTTCTCAAAGAATTACATTTTTTCAAGAGTTTGCAAGTTCCCATACTAGCTGGCATCTCTAGAAAATCGATGTTATATAAAACTTTAGACATCACCGCTCAAGAAGCATTAAATGCAACTACTTCTGCTAATACCATTGCCCTTTTAAACGGAGCTAAGATATTGCGAGTGCATGATGTAAAAGAAGCTATGGAGAGTGTTAAAATTTTCCAGCAAGTTAGTCTGTAATTATATTTCACAGTAACTCATAAAAGCATTTTAGCACTTTGTAACTTTGTCTCTTTGAAACTTTATAACATTCAATCTTTGTGACTTTAAGACTTTGAAACTTTATTAGTACATTTACCCGAAACCTTTCAATAATCTATGTTAGATTTTCTAAACTTTTCTTTCTTAGATGTACTAGACATATTACTAGTAGCTATTTTGCTTTATTATATTTACAAACTTTTAAGAGGAACTGTTGCTATTAATATTTTTATTGGAATTGCATTTATCTTCTTGATTTGGAAGATGACTCAAATTCTAAAGATGGAAATGTTGAGTAATATCTTAGGATATTTATTAAGTGGAGGGGTTATTGCGCTTATCATTGTATTTCAACAAGAAATTAGAAAGTTCTTATTGATGATAGGTACCACAAATTTTGCCTCTAGAAGAAATTTTCTAAAACAGCTAAAGTTTATAAAAACTGAAATCAATTCAGAAACCGACACTACATTATTACTAAATGCCTGCAAAAAACTATCTACCACAAAGACAGGCGCTTTGATTGTTCTAGAGAAAACAAATAGTCTAGATTTTTTAATCGACACTGGAGACTCTATGAATGCTAAATTAAACATTGCTCTCTTAGAAAGTATCTTTTATAAGAACAGTCCGTTGCATGACGGAGCTACTATTGTGCGTGATAATTTTGTCGTAGCCACTAGAGTTGTACTACCACTTTCAAATAATACTAAAATCCCAGCAAGATTTGGTTTACGTCATAGAGCTGCTATGGGAATTTCAGAAAAAACAGATGCAGTTTGTTTGTTAGTTTCAGAAGAAACTGGAGAAATCTCTTATATCAAAGATGGTAATTTTGAGTTGTATGCTGATTATGATGAACTGCAAGAAAAATTGAATAAAGACATCAATTAAGAAGCTAATTCCAAACTAAACTGTTTGTCGTAAAGGTTTTTATAGTACCCTTCTTTCTTCTTTAAGAGTTCTTTGTGAGTTCCTTCTTCTACAATTTCTCCTTTATCCATCACAATAATCTTATCCGCTTTTTTAATGGTTGCTAAACGATGTGCAATAACAATAGAAGTTCTTTCTTGAGTAATTGTGTCTGTTGCATACTGAATCATTTGCTCGGCATGAGAATCTACAGAAGATGTTGCTTCATCTAAAATTAAAATACTCGGTTTGCTCACGTACGCTCGTAAAAATGCAATCAGTTGTCGTTGACCAGAAGAGAGCATCACTCCTCTTTCTTTTACATTGTAATGATAATTCTCTGGTAGCGTCATGATAAAATCATGGATTCCTATTTTCTTTGCTGCCTCTTTCACCTCATCTAAGGTAATGTCTCCATTCTTAAGGGTGATATTATTATATATCGTATCAGAAAACAAGAAAACATCTTGTAATACTATAGCAATCTCTTTTCTTAAAGATTGAATATCATATTCATCAACTGATATATTATCTACGCAAATAATCCCGCTATCAATTTCATAAAAACGATTAATCAAATTAATGATGGTTGATTTCCCTGCTCCAGTAGCACCGACAATAGCAACCGTTTGTCCTTTTTTTACGTTAAAAGAAACACCTTTTAGCACCTCTTCATTTTCTACATAACTAAATCGAACATCTTTAAAAGCAATATCTCCTTGAATCTTTTCTGGGGTATAATCTCCCTCTTTAGCGATAAAACTTTCAGTATCAATCACCTTAAATACACGCTCTCCAGAAACAATTCCCATTTGTAATTGATTAAACTTATCTGCAATCTGACGCAATGGCCTAAACAACATTTGAGACATCTTAATGAAAGCAATAATAGATCCTAAATCTGTTATGTCGCCAGCTATAATTTGCAAACCACCATACCAAACAATCAAACCTACACCTATAGAAGATAATATCTCAGCAATAGGAAAGAAAATTGAGTAATACCAAACTGTCTTAATATGTGCTTTTTTGTGCTTATCGTTAATCCCTACAAAGTTCTTATATTCAATTCGTTCTCTATTGAATAACTGCACAATCTTCATTCCTGTTACTCGCTCTTGTACAAATCCGTTTAAGTTGGCAACTTGATTTCTTACTTCCTGAAAAGTTGCTTTGATTGCTACTTGAAAAATTTTGGTAGCATAAATAAGGACTGGTAAAACAGAGATTGCTATCAATGCTAATCTCCAATTCATGGCAAACATCAGAGCAATAACAACTATCATTTTTAAAATATCACTAACAATAGTAAAAACACCATTGGTAAAAAATGCCGCAATTGTTTCGATGTCTGAAACAACTCTAGTTACTAATCTACCTACAGAATTATTGTCGAAATACGACATTTTAAACTTCAGGATATGATTAAAAATTTTGATTCTTATATCTCTGATGATATGCTGTCCAACCCAATTGGCAAAATAGATGAATAAAAACTGAAAGATTACTTCAGCAAAGGTTAGTCCCAATAAAAGTAAAATATAGAAATTAAGGTTGTCTACACTTTTTGTATTTGTAAAATCATTGACCGTGACCCCTAAAATATAAGGGCTGGCAGCCGATACGAATGCTAAGGTAATAGTAGAAATTGTTGCAATTGCAAACTTGACTTTATACCGTTTAGCAAAGCTCATCAATCTTTTAAAGATTGTGATGTCAAATGCATTTCCAGAAACCTTCTCTGCCATTTATATTTAATTATGAATACGAAATGTGAATTACAAATTCTTTACTTACGAACCTTTAACCCTTCTCCTTTTGCCTTTTTAAAGGTATCTAACTTCTGTTAAAAATAGTCCTTGTGCGGGAACTGACAAACCTGCTTCGCTTCTTTTTTTACTTTCAATGACTTTTCTAAAATCATCAACAGATTTTTTACCTTGTCCAACTTCTATCAAAGTTCCAACAATGGCTCTTACCATATTACGCAAAAACCGATTGGCAGAGATGTAAAATGTAAGAAGCTTCCCTTCTTGTTTCCACGCTGCATTGGTAACCTTACATTCAAATGTTTTTACATCTGTTTTCACTTTAGAGAAGCATTCAAAATTGGTGTATTCTAATAAAACCATAGAAGCTTTGTTCATCAAATCGACATTCAATTCTTTCTGATGCAATTGCCAAGCAGTATCTAATAAAAAAGGATTCCTTCCTAACCAGATTCTATACTCGTAACTTCTACTCAAAGCATCAAACCTTGCATGCGCATCATCGGCTACTTTTACTAAGGACTCAATGACAATATCATTGGGTAAAATTGAGTTGAACTTGTACACAAAATCATCGTTCAATTCTTTTTGAGCATCGAAATGCGCAAACATCTGACTCGCGTGTACACCTGCATCTGTTCTCCCTGCCCCTACAATGCTAATCTGTTCCTGTAAAATCGTGCCAATGGCTTTGTTTAACTCTGCTTGCACAGAATTCTCGTCAGGTTGAATTTGCCATCCGTGATAATACGTTCCTTTGTATGATAACTCGATGAAATATCTCAAAAAAAGTGGTGATTTAACTATTATAAAACAACAAAATTAATTTGATGATTTTGATGACGCTAATTTATGAAAGAAATACCAATTGTTTAGTTGTTAGTTGTTAGTTGTTAGTTGAAAATATATTTACAATCTGTCTTTACGAGGAGTTCGCGACGAAGTAATCTGTCAAATTTCATGAGATTGCTTCATTTTTAGCCTGTCTTAAGCGACAGTCGAAAGATTCGCAAAGACAACCCTTTTTACATTTTTCAGTTTTACAGAACCTATGAAAATTTACCGCTTTGAACCTTTGTACCTCATAAAAAACAGATTGCTTCGACTCATAAATTCGCCTCGCAAAGACAACTAATTTTCGACTTTGAAACTTTGAAACTTTGCATCTTTGAAACTTTCCTACTTTATTGTACTTTCGACACATGAAGAAAATCTTGTTACTTTCCGATACCCATGGCTTTATTGATGATCAAATTCTGAAGTTTGTAAAACAAGCCGATGAAGTTTGGCATGCGGGCGATATTGGAAATCTGGAAGTGACAGATACCATTAATAAATTAAAGCCACTAAGAGCGGTATTTGGCAATATTGATGGAAAAGATGCTCGTGCTCAGTTTCCTTTGGATAATAAATTTAGAGTGGAAGATATTACTGTTTGGATGACACATATTGGAGGTTATCCGAATAGGTACAATTCAAGAGTGAAGGAAGATCTCAAAAAAGTAAGACCGACAATTTTTATTAGTGGTCATTCTCATATTTTAAAAGTACAGTACGATAAAAAGCTGGAGTTGCTACATCTAAATCCAGGTGCCGCTGGTAAACATGGTTTTCATAAAGTCCGTACAATGATACGTTTTACGGTAGACAAAGAGAAAATTGGAGATATGGAGGTTATAGAATTGGCTAAGAAATAAAGGCTAGTTTTTTCTCAAATACAGGAAGCTCTATATTGATAACTGTTCCTTTCCCTTTTCCACTTTCTATGTGGAATTTACCTTGCATCATTTGAATTCTAGCATCAATTTGATTGATTCCTAATCCGTCTTTCTCTGGAATTAACGTTTTATCAAACCCTTTTCCATTGTCTTGTATGGTCAGCAATAATTTTTTATTCTTTTCAACCAAGGTTATTTTAGCATAACTAGCTTCACTATGTTTTAAAATGTTATTGACAAACTCTTGGATGATATTATAGAGTTTGATTTCAAACCCTTGATCGTATCTTTTGATGTACTTGGTTTCGCTGTCAATGGTTAATTGAGAGTTGGAAAACTTCTCTGTAATGTCTTTAATGGCATAACTTAAGCCAAACTTTAATAAAATAGAAGATACTAAGGTGTGTGATAAATCTCGAATCTTTTGAGAAGCTTCATTGATAATACTTTGAGACTTGTCTACCTCTACAGGTGTTGCCCCATTAAATTGCTTTTTACAGGCCTGTAAATGTAAATTGGCAGAAGATAAGAGTGCACTGACACTATCGTGCAAGGTTTCTGCAATCTGTTTCCGTTCTGTTTCTTTACCATCTAAGGTAGCATTTAAGATTCTAACCTGAGATTCAGAACGTATCTTCTCCAGCTTCTGTTGTTGCATCAATTCTTGTTTGGACAATTCCAAACCTAAGTTCTTTTGACGCAATTTGTATTGATTTAATAAAAAGACCAATAAAAGAATAATAAAAAAGCTACTGATCCCAAGAATCCAAGTATTTCTTTGAGCTTTTTGACGTTTAAGGTCTCCTTCTCGTTTTGCGAGATCTACATTATGAACTGCATTTACTTGCTCAATCATAGTTTGAATTTCAACATTTCTTATACCATCCATAATATCATAAGACATTTCTTGATAGTCATAAGCTTCATAGTCCTCTAAATTACGCATTGCCCAAGCCAGATTATAATACAAGTCTCCTTTATATCTAATAGCAGTTTCACTTGTATCTTTGTCTATTAAATCTATAGCTTCAAGATAAATACTTTTAGCTTTATCAAAGTTCTTTTTTTTAAGATAAATGTTTGCTAAATTATTTAAACCGCTAGACTGCATAATCATGTCATTTCCATTCTTATGAATATCAATCGCTTTCAAAGCTAATTCTTCGGCCTTGTCGTAAATGGAGTCTTCACGATAAATACCTGAAAGGTTTGTATAAGAAGCTGCTTTCAAATTCAGAACTTCTTTATTTAAAGAGCTTAAATTTTCCATTCTCTTATAAAAAATCACAGCACTATCTTTTATCCTAAGTCTTTGATATGCCGCCCCTAACCTTAACAAATTTTTAGCATATAAAGGGTCAGAGAAATAGTTGTCAATTTTATTTAACTTTTCTTTATCATTTGTTAAATAAGAGGATAGTGAATTCTTATAATAATTAAGTGCTCTTCTATAATTATTTGTCCTAGTAAAAATATCTCCAATTAGAATATTAAACTCTCTTATTCTATCTATTTCTATTCCTCTAGAATTTTTTATTTTTTCATAATATTTTAAAGCTTTACCTAATGCATCAGCATATTTCTTATTATCATAAAGGTTTTTAATTACTTTATATTCTTTTATAATTAAAGAATCGGAAGTTTGATATAAAAAAGTAGAAGAAGTATTATCTAAAATACTTCTTTTTACTTTTATCGTTTTAGAATATAATGGACTCTTAAAAAAGATAACCATTATTACTAAAAACAAAATTTTTACTCCTTTATTAAGTTTACACATTATAAATATGCTGATCTATAAAACTATTTTTTAATTGTATTTATCATTAATAACCCGAAGCTGAAATTCCATCATTGATTATTGATCTTGGCTTTTCAGCTTTTTCAACTGTATTATTTCTTCCGCTCGCATCATAATAGTAATTTACAAATACTATTTCTAAGTTTTCCCCAGGTTCTTTGGTAAAAGTACGAGAAAAATCAGATTCAGCAGAATCACCTCTATCTAAGTGAATTTCATATCTATCTTTTGCTTCATTTTTAACGAAGTCAACTTTAATATTCTCTTTTACCGTAAAATCTACCGTATAGGTTCCATCTCCATTGTCTTGTATTCCATGTCCCTTTAAATGATCTTGTTTAGCATTTCTACTAAATTTAATATCATCATCAAATATAGTAATGGTAGATCTACTATTTGTTTCTGTATTATTAATACCCACTGTAAACTGACCTTTACTAGTTAATGGCAAGTCTTCATTAAAACTTTTTTGAGTTTGGCTATTTGATGAATATAAATTAATGTCTTTTGTATTGGTATCATCATCTACAGCGATGTCAGATCCTACACCTGCTTTTAGTTTATAATCTACAAAATAACTACCATCAGCATTTCTTTGTACTGTAGGCTGCTTTGCAAAAATATCTCTTGAAGAGAGTGATAATTGGTCTTCTAGTATTGGATCATTTTCAACAGAACATGAGGTGAATACTAAAACTGTAATCAATAATAACGAAGTTAAGCTTAAATTTTTCATAATTAAGGAATTTAAAAAAAAGGAAAATTTGGTTTTTATTTATTTGTAAAAAAATAGACTCAGCATGTATGCAATAAAGTTATATAGAGGTTGGGGGATGTTCTCTTCATTTTAGGGGGTAGTTTAATGGAATCTTGAGAACCTTAAATTTTAGGGGGCACTATATAATTTTATTTTTTACCGCATACATTGCTAAGCCTACTGCATTTTTGACATTTGTTTTCTTTAATAAACTTTTTCTATAAGTATCTACCGTACTCTGGCTAATATTTAACAGATTAGCTATTTCTGGCGAACTATTTTCTTGCGCTATTAACTTCAAGACTTCAATTTCTCTATCCGTTAAACTATGCGCTATCGTACTTTCTGGCCTCTGACCAGCTTGTACTTTTTGTCCTGTATATAATTTTAACAGGTTACTTTTAATGGCATCACTAAAATATTGTTCGCCACTGTGTACTGCTTTGATTGCATTGATAATATGCTCACCAGCACTGTCTTTAGATAAGAAACCGCTTGCGCCAAGGTTTACCATCTCTTGAACGAGTTTTACATCATCATAACTAGAAAGAATAATTACTTTTAGGTGGATGTCTTTCAGTTTAAAAAACTTTAAGACTTCAATCCCATCGTAATGTGGCATGTTGATATCTAAAATAAGAATATCTGCCGTATTACTCTGAGCCCAATCAATAACCTCTCTACCAGTTAAGGAGTAACCTTCTACTTCAATCTCTTTGTCGGTATTAATGACTGCTATGATACCTTCTATAAGTATCTTATGATCATCAGCGACATGAACGTATATCTTTTCTTTCATTCTACATTACAAATTTAGGTGGGTTAATAATATTAGACAATACCTTCATTTAGTGAAATTTACCTCTCCCTATTTATGGGGAGATTTTTCACCATAAAAGGGGATTACCCATATTAACACCATTTCGGGCGTAAATATAGAAAAACCAGAGGGTTAGCTCTGGTTTTTTCGCACTAAATATACTAAGATGTTAGGTTTATCGCAATCTATCTACAGATTTTACGAGATCTTCATCCTTCTTAATTGCCTTATTTGCTAAAACTGTAAACAAAATGGCAACAGTAGGAATAAACATCCCAATACCCTTCTCAGAAGTAACTTCTCCAGGTAAGTTTAGAGATAAATAAATCAACACTCCTAATAAAAAAAGATTAATCAAAATAATAATACGGCCTAATACAAATTGCTTTAGTCTATCCTTAAATGAGAAAATAGAAACAATAGCAACAAAGGCCGATAAAAAGAACAAAACAGGAACCCCTTTATTTAACATCGATTCATCAGAAAATAAATCTACCGCAAACTTTTTTACTTCAGAAATTCTCCACAAATCGAAAACAAAGATAAGCCCACCAGATATGATGGCTACCAATAATAAATAAACAGATTGTATTCTTTGTATCATTCTTTTAAAACGAAAGACAAAATTATCACTTCTTTTTTAAAAAGAAACATTAAAAATTAAAATAATTATATCTATATTTGTTTCATATTCAACCACGCAAATACAATTGTATAGTACTTTATACAATCTTTTATAAAAATCAAAAAAACTTAATTCGCTCTTAAAATCATTCAGAGCTCCAATTTAATTCATACATACATGTTTGAAATTTCTCAACTAAAGGCAAAAACACTTGCTGAGTTACAACAAATTGCTAAATCTATTGGACTGTCTAAGACTAGTCAGTTAAAAAAATTAGATCTTGTGTATCAAATCTTAGATACTCAAGCTGCAAATCCTTCTAAAGAAGAAAAACCTAGATCAGAAAAGCCTAGATCAGAAAGACCTAGACAAGAGAAACCAAGAAGAAAAAGAGTTTCTAAAAACCAATCAGCTCCTGATGCTCCTACGCCTCCTGTTGCTCCAGCTCCTGCAACTAATGAAGTAGTAGAAGCCAAAGCTCCTGAAAGAAAAGAAGCTCCTATTGCTAAAAAGAAATTAGAAACTGCTGCTCCTGAAAAGAAAGATGCTCCAAAACAGAGTTCTACTAACGACAATAGAAACAACGCTCAAAACAGACCTAAAGCAAATTCTAATAATAGCAATCAGAATAGAAATAGGAACAATCAGAATAGAGATCAAAAGAATCGCAATCAAAGTCAAAGTCATAGCGGGAATCGATATAAAGATCCTGACTTTGAATTTGATGGAATCATAGAAAGTGAGGGTGTCTTAGAAATGATGCCAGATGGATATGGTTTTTTACGTTCTTCTGATTACAATTATTTATCATCTCCTGATGATATTTATGTTTCACAATCTCAAATAAAATTATTTGGATTAAAAACAGGTGATACAGTTAGAGGAAATGTAAGACCTCCAAAAGAAGGTGAAAAGTATTTCCCATTAATTCGTGTTTCTAAAATAAATGGATTAAATCCAAATATTGTTAGAGATCGTGTTTCTTTTGAGCATTTGACTCCTCTATTCCCTGAGCAAAAATTTAACCTTGCAGAAAAAGGAAGTAGTTTATCAACTCGAATAATCGATTTATTCTCTCCTATTGGAAAAGGACAAAGAGGAATGATTGTAGCACAGCCTAAAACAGGTAAAACAATGCTTTTAAAGGACGTTGCTAATGCTATCGCAGCAAATCATCCAGAAGTATATCAAATTGTTCTGCTAATTGATGAGAGACCTGAAGAGGTAACTGATATGCAACGTAGTGTTAGAGGTGAAGTTGTTGCTTCTACTTTTGACGAGCCTGCTGACAAACATGTTAGAGTTGCTAACATTGTTTTAGAAAAAGCAAAACGTTTGGTTGAATGTGGTCATGATGTTGTAATCTTATTAGACTCTATTACTCGTTTAGCTAGAGCCTACAATACTGTAGCTCCTGCTTCTGGAAAGATTCTTTCTGGGGGTATTGATGCAAATGCTTTGCACAAACCTAAACGTTTCTTTGGAGCCGCTAGAAATATTGAAGGTGGTGGTTCTTTAACCATTATTGCTACTGCTTTAACAGAAACTGGTTCTAAAATGGACGAGGTTATCTTTGAAGAATTTAAAGGTACTGGTAACATGGAACTACAGTTAGATCGTAATATTTCTAACAGAAGAATTTATCCTGCTATTGACTTGATTAAATCGAGCACTCGTAGAGATGATCTTCTATTAGATGCTAAGAATGTACAACGTCTGTGGGTACTTAGAAAGTACCTAGCCGATATGAACCCTGTCGAAGCGATGGAGTTTATCAATGAGAAAATTAAATTCTCTAGGAATAATGAAGAATTCTTAATCTCTATGAACGGGTAATCAAAAATAGAATTTGAAGCATAAAAAATGCGCTACTTTTCAGTAGCGCATTTTTTATGCTTATGATTTATTTCTTTTATTGCTGAACTCCATAAAATACACCTCTATTGTCTTCTACATTTGAAGCTTTCTTAAGAGCATTATACATAAGATTGTATCCTTGGTTTTTTCTGGTTTCAGAAATTCTTTGTCTTGTTGATTCATAGTTAGGAAGTGCAGTTGGTGCCTCTTTTTTAGTAACCACAAAGGCAAATACTCCTTTATCACCTTCCACTCTATTGTATAATTGATTTTCCTTAGCATAGTACATTGCTCCTACTACCTTAGGCTCGTTTCCTACACCTGTAATTGAAGGAGATTTTAAGGCAACATCAGTTACTTTTCTAACAGTTACATTATTAGCAACGGCGATATCATTCAAAGAAGCTCCATTCATTTTATCTTGAAGTATTTTTGCTTTTCTTCTGTTAACTAAAATTGGTCTTACTCTACTATTTGCTCTTGCTGCAGATAATAAACCAGCTTTGGTTTTTCCAGTTAAAATAGCTACTACATACCCTTTATCTACATCAAATCTTTTAAAGTCTCCTACTTTAGTATCTTTCTCATAAGACCAAGTAATAATTTGTCTATTAGTCCCCGGAAGACCAGGAACATTTTCACCTAAAACTCTTAGTCCAACACCAGATCTAGGAGTATACTTTTTTTCTTGGGCTATGGCTGTAAAATCTTTATCGCCATTAGAAATTTCTAAAGCAAACTTTTCTGCCTCTTGAAAAACAGCATCTTCAGTGTTTTGTGAAGCTTCTATTTGTCTTCCGAATGTAACAAGTTTTAAAGATTTTACATTCTTAGTTTGATCATCAACTCTAATAACATGGTAACCAAACTTCGTCTTAACCACACCTACTTTACCTTTTTTATTTCCATAAATAAAATCAGCAAAATCTTTATCAAAAACAGGTGAAAAAGCTTGATTTTGAGTAACCCATCCTATATCTCCTCCTCTACCTTTAGTTCCATCTACATTAATCTCATCTGCTATTTCCGTAAATTTAACTTTGTTACTCCGAACCAATCTATAGATACTATCAGCACTTTTCTTAGCCTGCTCTTCTGTCTTTGTTGTGTTAGGGTTTGCAGCTTGAGCACCAACAAAAGGAATAATGATATGACTTGATTTGACTGAATCAGGTCTTTGAACAATTTCGGTGATTTTAGAAATTTTAGAAAAGTTTCCAGCAGTATAAGGTCCAAATGTATCATTCACTTTCATGTTAAAAGCTTCTTTAGCAACTTCTTCTGGCAATTGATAGTCCATAAAATAAGTCTCACTAAAAGCTAAATCAGAATTATTCTCTTGAAAAAAAGTTTCGTAATCAGTTGCATTTTTTAATCCAGGAATAACAATCTCGGTTTTTGTAACCTTGCTGTATTCTTTTTTATCTTCTAGAAAACTAGCTACCTCATTTTTTATATCCTCTTGATCTTTATCGGTAGCAATAATACTGAATTTCACATAAGAGATATCCCTACTAGCTTCAACCTTAAACTCAGATGGGTGGTTTTTCACATAAGCTTCTATATCGCTTTTGCTAATATTTATTAAACTATCTGGAACACTAGCGTAAGGTATGTAAACGAAATCACCACTGATTAATGTATTGTCTTCTTTATGTTGAAATTCACCTTCTTTTAAGGAAGCACCTAATGCTGCATTAATAAGATTAGTATACGTTTGGTTTTTCAAATTAGCTCCCAATTGATCCATATATCCTTTCCATGCCAACCAAGCACTTTGATCCTGACTCTCTTGAGCATTCTTTAAAAATAATTTAAACTTATTTTCATCAAAAAGACCTGCTTCATTTAAGAATTGAGGGTTATTAGCAACAGACGGTGCAGAAATGATATTTTGCCAAATATCAGTCTCACCAATTGTAATTCCAGCATCTTCTAATTGCTTTGTAAAGATTTTCTCTCTCAACAAACCATCCCATACAGCATTAGCAACTTGCATCTCCGTTAACCTGTTATTATTGTTCCTTGTTTTGTAGCTATCTACAGCTTCTGCAAATTCTTGTCTAGAGATTGCTTCTCCATTTACTTGCCCTACTTCATTTACCTTAGAAGAGTTGAAAAAATCTGATATCGTAGAAGGATCCAATACAAAAGCAAATAATGCCAATCCAATTACAGCGATTAATGCTAGTGAACGTTCTCTAATTTTAGATAAAATTGCCATACAATCAATTATTTTAATTTGAATGGGCGAATATACAATTTGCTGACTAAATAAGCAACCTGAAGCCCCAGTATTTATAGAAAAATCATAAGAGTTTTTACTTAAAAAAGAGATATTAATTTTCTTTGTTTTCAGGCAATTCAAGATAAATTTCATCAATCTTTGAAGAGCTTACTTTTAGAATTTTTATTTTGTAGTTAAGAATTTTTAATTCTTCATCTTGTTCGGGGATGTTTTCTGTGTGATTAATAATAAACCCTCCTAAGGTTTCATATGCTTCTTCTTTAGGTAATTCTAAGTTGTACTCTTCATTTAGATAATCTATCTCTAATCTCGCTGAGAGTTTATATTCTGTATCACTAATTTTTTCTTCTAACAATTCTTGTACATCGTGTTCATCTTCAATTTCACCAAACAATTCTTCCACGACATCTTCTACAGTAATAATTCCAGATGTCCCTCCATATTCATCAACAACTATGGCGATGCTTTTACGCTTCTTCATTAAACTATTAAGTACATCGTTAATCATCATAGATTCTGGCACTATTTCAACAGGAAGCAATATTGATTTTATGGTTTTAGGTTTTTTAAAGAGTTCAAAAGCATTTACGTAACCGATAATATCATCTAAAGAATTCTTATACACTAATATTTTTGAGTATCCAGTATTCACAAACTGCTCTTTTAATTGAGCTACATTCTCATGAATTTCAATTGCCTCAATCTCTGTTCTAGGCACCATTATTTCACGTGCTTTTAAATTCTGAAACTCTAAAGCATTTTGAAAAATCTGTATTTCAGAGTCAATTTCTTCTTGAGTACTATTTCCTGTTTCCAATTGCTCAGAAATATAATTTCCTAATTCTTCCTTACTAAATTCTGTTTGCTCTTCAGTTGCACTAGCTCTAAAGAAAACTTTGAGAAAAAAATTAGAAATACCGTTGAATACAAAGGAGAATACATATAAAATTAGATAGAAAAAATAAGCAGGTAAGGCAAATATTTTTATGGTTTGATTGGCGTAAACTCTAAAAATAGCTTTGGGTAAAAACTCTGCAGTAACGAGAATAATAAGAGTAGATATTGCTGTTTGTAATAAAAGATTATTAATATCGAGTGCGTCTACAATAAACTCACCCATAAAATAACTATAGATCACAAGGGAAATATTATTTCCCACTAACATCGTTGTAATAAACTTAGATGAATTTTTAGTAAGCTTTCCTAGGATGTTAGGAATGAATCCTGAGCGCTTTTTTTCTAACTCAATATGAAGTTTATTGGCAGAAACAAAAGCAATTTCCATCCCAGAAAAAAAAGCTGATAAAATAATCGATATAAGAATAATGATGACATCAGCCTCCATTTACTATTGTTGATTTCTCTTCTCTATTTTCTTTCTAAAATTTCTTTTAAAGAAGAATATTAATATGATAAAGATAGAAAAACCAAACATAAATAGCGCTTTTTCTCGATCTTCATTCCATCGTAAAAAGCCTTCAACTAAGAATATAGCTCCAACAACCAAATATCCGTATTGTAAAAATTTCCAAAGTTTGTTCATAAATCCTTTTCGTTCGTTATAATTTGACCGGTAACTTCTTTTGCTACTCGTTTTGTTAAATCTTCTTTAGATTCGAACCCAATTCCGTTAATAGTATCTGTTTTTGTCATTAAAATAAAATGCTGTTCTGTAAAGAAGTACTTATTCTTTTGATCCCAAAACAACTGACTTGTCTCTAGCCTCGTTTTCTCGGTATGATTAAGTACAACTACATTTCCTTTTATCTCAGAAATTAATGTTTTAGAATAAGACAAAGCGTAATCACCGATAATAGTTACAGAATCTTTTTCGTTTTTATCAAAATTAATAATTTTAATCCCTTCAGGAAATTCATTATAAGGATGTTTTTTTCTATTGCTAAAATCATTCAGCAAAGGAGTAATTAGTTTAGATGTTACTTTCCCTGAATCTTTATATACGTGATAAGCATCTTTAGCAACACCTATAGGAAGGTTTTTTTCAGCTAAGAAATCTCGTACTTCTTTTGAATCATTTGCACAAGAAAAAAGCATTGTTGTAACTAAAACTACAACAATGCTTTTTTTTATTATTTTAAAAGTTTGATTCATTTCATTATTTACCACTAGACTGAATCTTTACTGACTCTCCGATCCAACATTTAACAGTATAAGGGTCTCCAATTTTAACTCCTTGTGTAAAGATAATCTTTTTAGAAGGGAAATTTGCCTTATAATTTCTAGTGAATTTCCTAGCTACTGAACTCATACTTGGATCAACAGCAGCAGCTCTTAATGCCTTATTATATGCCGCAACATAAGTCATTCTCTTTTCAAACTCATTCTTTCCACAGCTATTTACAGAAGATTTTGAAGCATATAAACTAGCTATTAAAAGATATGCTCTTCCAGAATTTGGATTCAAAGCAATTGCCTCATTTGCTAATCGTCTAGCTTCTGTTTGTCGTCCATTTTTCTTAGCTGCCTGTGCAAACTTTAATTTAAAATTTGCCTTTTTTATTGGATCAGTTTCCAACTGAAATGCTTTTAATCTCATTTGATCAGCTCCTGCTTTATCCCCATTTTTATCCAATACTGTAGCTACAAAAGAATAAGCATCTGCCGAAGGAGAAGCTTCAGCATAGGCTTTTGCTAATTTTTCAAAAAGAGGATCGTCTGTACATTCTTTATTGAACATTCTAGACACTGCTCTTTTTAACCATTTAGGATCGTTCTTGTTTGCTTCAAAATCTCTATTATATAGAGGAATCAATCGCTCACAAGTAGACAATACTATAATAATATTATCCAATCCAGATTCTACCTGACCTAAAGAAGAAGAGTTGATTGTATAAGCTCTTAAATTTTGTTTTTCTCTTTTTTCTAAATCTTGACCCGCTTCTACCTTCTTATTAAGAGGAATCAATTTTTTAGCATAATCAGCTAACTTTTCACTTACAGACTCCAGTACATCATCATAAGTATCAAATACTTTTTGAGGATTCGAATCTTTATTCTCTTCAGTAACTCCTTCAAAATATCTGTAGATATTTTTCACTCCCATTCTAGTAGGATCAATACTATATGCTTTTTCTAAAATTTCAAAAACCTCATCATCAGAAGCTAAGCTGTTTTTCACTAAAAATGTAGCATAATCACTATGTACTTTCGCAACATCTTTGGTTGGGTAATTCTTAAGTCTCTGCTCATATACTCTTTTTACCAAAGCTGCAGCAGAAGCTTTATCAGAAGCTTTCTTATATCGTTCTTTCGCTAATTTATCTCCATACTTATAAATATTAATAGACAATTTTTCACAATTATCCATTAAATAAATCCAATTCGGATAAGCATCGTCATATTTTTTTGACTGATAGTCTCCTTTAAAGAGATTGTACTTTATTGTACATTCTTGCTGATTTCCTTGAGCTTTTATAGCATTTGTCCCTAAGAAAAGGAATAATCCTAAAAGTAAAATAACACGTTTCATCATCTTTAATAGTATTTATTAATCAATTTTTCGTTTTATAAACCATAAATCGCTTAGAGATAAACTCATTCGCAAATTTAAGTAATTCTCTTGAAGCAATCCATTACTAGTTGTTCCTTTCTTTCCATATTCAACAGCAAAGTTGACTCTTGTAGGATAACTTCTACTCAATGGTAACCCTACTCCAAAAGACATGCCAAAATCTTTTATTTCAGTAAATAAATTTCCCGTTCCGCTTCCTTTAACCAATTGTCCGGTCTTTTCAGATCTTAATCCAAACCTATATGTTACTCTTTGCCAATAACTAGAAATTGAATTAAATTTCGGAGTAAACTCACCTCCTAAAGATATCCTATTTGAGCTCCCATATCTCAAACTTTGAGATGAATTATCTAAAAATCCAGTTGGTATAAGGGCGCTTTGGAATTTATAATCAAGTCCAGCAAACCATTTGTTTGCTTTACCATAACCAATCCCTATAGTTGTTTCTAAAGGCCTTTCTAGTTTCCCTCTTACACCTTCTGAAAAAATTGTATCTCTTGGAAACTCACTTCCTGAAGAACTACGCGTCAAAGAATATAAATGTTCATTTCCTGTAGACCTTAGTGTATTACTTAATTTAAAAGCGGCACCAAGACTAAAAAAATGATCATTCTTTAATTTTTTTTCATACTGTACACCTGTCTTTATAGAACCTCCTCTTATATTAGAGTCCTCAACATTTTTAGTTGCTAATGCTACATCGGCTCTAGCATTAAGCACACTATTTTCAATACTTCCGAATAAGAAGTCTACTTCTAATCCAACGGATACGTTTTTAAATATTTTAGCTCCTAAACCACCATAAAGTCTGTTTACAGAGCCATTTCCTGCAAACTCATTAATTTCAATAAGGTCACCATTAGTGTCTCTAATATTGTTTACAAAAGAATATCCAACAGCCGAAGTAGGTTGCATTCCTGCAATCAAAGCCATTCTAGAGCTTATAGGCACAGCAAAGCTAAAATAGCTTAATGTTGTAGAAGAGGAAGATTGAGTTGTAGTTCCATCATCTATTCTTAAATCATTATTTAAAAGTCCAAAAGCATAAGTAGAAAACTTTAAACTTGATAGAGATGCTGGATTAATGAAGTTCAAAGTTGATGAACTAGCATATGCCGCACCAATACTTCCCATACTAATTTGTTCAACTGTTCTTGTTCCAAACTCTTCACCTACTCCAAAAATTGAATATGGTGATGAACTAGATCTCTGAGAAAAAATTTGAGTAGAAACTAATAATATTAAAAAGAATAGGATTCTTCTAATCATTCTTGATGGTTAAAGGTCAATATTTTGTTTAATCCGTAGAGGAGAAAATTTTGATTGGCAAATATGCTATTTTTTAATCGTTTGGACAAGAATTTTGTGTCTCCTCCTGTTAAAACTACTGTTAAATCTTCAAATCTCTCTTTATATTGATTTACAACGCCTTCTATTTCTTGAATTACGCCATTAATTATGCCAGAATGAATAGAATTTGATGTTGAGTCTCCAATGAGAGAAAACTCATTAGTTATCGACAATTCAGGAAGCTTAGATGTATAATAATTTAAGGATTTATATCGAATTTGAATTCCAGGTGAAATTGCCCCGCCTAAATACTTATTTTTAGCATTTAATATGTCATATGTTATACAAGTTCCAGCATCAATAATTAAGACATTCTTATTGGGGAATTCTTTTGATGCAGCTGACACCAGAGCTATTCTATCTTTTCCAAGAGTTTCAGGAGTACTGTATGTATTGTAGAATGGAACTTTAGTATCGCTATTAAGTTTTATTAAATGTGGTATTTCCTCCAATAGAGATAGGAATTCTTCATTGATTGTCTTAACGGAAGAAAGAATCCCATTATTTATCATATACTTTTTAAGGATGTTTTTAATATTATTTTGAAAATCTTTTTCATCGAAAACAAAATGTTCTACAAGCCTACATGATTCAAAAACAGCGGCTTTAACTTGAGTATTCCCAATATCTATTATAAGATTCATAATCTTCTAAAAAGTGAATGTCAAAAATACGATAGATTTTTGTATTTTTATTTGGTAGATATAAAAAACTCGCTTTATATTTGCGACCGCTAAAGCGATGGTGCCTTAGCTCAGTTGGTAGAGCAAAGGACTGAAAATCCTTGTGTCCCTGGTTCGATTCCTGGAGGCACCACTAAGCAAAACGCGAACCCTTGATAATCAGTAGATTGTTAAGGGTTTTTTCTTTGTGTTAACAAAAGTGCTAGCAAAAAAATTCATCCAAAAAAAGAAGGCTTTACACCCTCTTATCCCTTTTAAATAAAGTCATTACCTCACTTTTTAAATAGTATTTTTTCTTACCAAAAGGTCTATGTGGTATTATTAAACCTTTCTTCTCATAATCTATTAGTGTAGTAGATGATTTTATTTTAAGAAAATCCATTAATTCAGCTGAATTAAATATCTCATCTTCCATTACATTTTAAAGAACTTTTTCTATGCAATTTTCGTTATCCACGGCTAAAATCAAGTTTCACACAGCCGATGATGTTAAATCAATTAATTAAGGTAGAAACTTTGCATAAGAGTTTACCATCATAATTGACCTGATAAGAATATACTGAAAATTTAAGGAATAGTCAAGCTTTATTTTCCCTCTACACTACCTTTAAATGAATATATTTGTTAACTGTCAACTATGAGCTAACAAGAAAAAGCAACTACAAAAATGATACAATCAATATCTGAAGATAGATTTAACTCCTATAATATTCAAAGACACCCTATGTCTATAATGTTTGGGACTGAAAAAAAGTGGTTTGAAAGTAAAGAAAATAACCTAATAGGAACCATAATAAAAGATAATTTTGACAATGATTGGGCCTATATAATTTTAGCTATGGATAGCGATAGAGAATATCGAGCAATTGAAATTGAAGCTTCAATGGATTCTGAAGAGGTTGCTAAAAAACGACTTAAGCTTAAACTATCTGAATTAGTAGATGAAGGAGAATTCAAAGAAGAATTGTATAATGACGATAAAACTGATACTGAAGAATCAAGCATTATAATAACAGATATAAACGCTGAAGTAAAAAGATATTTCAAACAACATCCCGAAAAATTATACGATTTAACACCACGAAAATTTGAAGAACTTGTTGCTAGCATTCTGGAAGACATGGGGCTTACAGTACAGTTAACTCAAGCAACTAGAGACGGAGGAAGTGATATAATAGCAGAATTTAAAAATGCTATATCAAACTTCTTAATGCTAGTTGAATGTAAAAGGTATTCACCTGAAAATAAAGTTGGTGTTGGAATAATTAGGGAGGTTGCAGGTGTTCACAGTTTTAAAAAGCCTTCTAAAAGTATAATTGTCACTACAAGTACATTCACAAAAGATGCGAGAAATGAAGCTTCAGTACTAAAAGAGCAAATAGACTTAAAGGATTATCACAATTTGAAAGAATGGCTTAGTAAATATTAAAAGTTTACCTAAATCTATAATCAAACTAATCCCAAGGGTTTTCATCTCCTTTTTTTATTCTACTTGGATTACTACCACAATATAAATATGGCACTCCATTATCAAATGTAATCTGATAATCACATACACCACTATTATTAAGAAACACAGTAGTATATTTTTTACCAGTATCTATAAATCTTTTTTCTTTTATCAAATAACTACCAACTCTTGAGGGATTATTAGACCACCTACCAGATGACGGTGAAGCTGAATACATTTTATACATACTATCTTTAAAAACTATTTTCTTCCAAAGCTCACCACTTGGTGAGGAAACCCAAACACCTTCAATGCAGTTGGTAACCTCCTCAACTGATTCAGGGTAAGAACATCTATCAGAACCACCAGAAGTAACAGCACCCATAAAAGAAGCACAAGTCTTAATAAAAAATATTAATGCTATAAACCCTATTACTTTATATATGATATAATCTTTTTTCATTTTGCTTTCTCTTTAGTTAATGATATTCATCAAATATATAAAACATATTTGTTCGGTCATAATTGTTTGCATGATATATTCTAAAAAAACAAATCTTTGAGTATGGCAACAAATGACCAAATAGTAAAACTGGGTAAGAAATTATTAGAGTTAAGATTGAAGAATGAAATGACTCAATTAGACGTATGTATCAAAATGAATATTGACCCAACCGCATTAAGAAGATATGAGAAAGGAAAGGTAGAAATGGGTTTTACTACTTTAATAAAATTTGCTGAGATATTTAAAATATCTATAGATGAATTATTAGATTTTACTATTAAATCTTAATAATATTACTTGTTAGATACTCTCTTGGTATCAATTAACTTTACTTTCTAAATTTTTAAACTATTTATATATGATAGACATAACAAAAATATCAGAAGAAGAAATTATTTCAGATGGAACTTTTGATAGTAATAAACTACTTGAAAAAGTAAACAAACAAATTGGAAACTTAAACATGAATGTAAATGAATTACACAGAAAACACAATAATCTAAAAAACACTATATTTTTCAAAATCAATACCTATTTTGAAAACTTAGAGAAATCATTGAAAGAAAATATTTCATCGGAATTCTCCAAATCAAAGAAAAAGTTACTCGAAGAACTTAAAAATGATTTAGAAATAGATGAAAATGAAAACATGGAATCATAAAAAGTAATCTTACTCCTTTTTACTTCTTGAGATAGTTGGATTTGAAAAATACCCCAGCTCTTCTTTTATAAAATCTGCTGCTTCAATGAATTTATCATCCAATTTATTCATGTGGATAACAAAAATATCAAAACAACTTTCATCTTTTGAATTACTACCAATTGCAACACCAATTACTGTTTCTACTGTTGGTATTTCTTTTCTAGCAACTACACATCTATATTCTAATTCTTTTTCTTTTTCTTTCCAATTTTTATCGGTGAGTGGCATAAAAACATAAGTATGTTTAGCTCCTTCTAAAGGCAATAACATTCTAGCTTTTATCTTTTTATTAATAGCTTCTTCTAACATCTCACCTAATACAATTCTATGCATTCTAGGCTCAGTATTAACTAATCTGATTGCCCTCTCAATATCTTTTCTTGAATTTATTTCTTTGTTTTTTACATGATTTTCATAAAGCTGGTCAATCATAAAATCCCATATATAACTGGGAGCTATATCTTCTTGCCATTTTGCGTACTCATCAGTTTCAACATATTTCTTCCAACTTCCTTGCTCAATACTAATAACATCAGGGCAAGATTCAAAGTCTAATCCAGTTTGCAAGTAAAAAGACAAAAAATCTGATTCTGTTGAGGTAATTATAACTTTTTTAGAAATGAACTTTTCTTTAGCTCCCAAATAATTAGAAAAGTCTATGATAGTGTCTAATTCATTTAGAACAGTAAATGTTGAATCCTTATCAAAAACATGAACAAAACCCTTTCCTAAGTCCCCAGTCGGCATGGGATAATCTTTCCTACCACCAAAAGCAATAGCTATTCTATGTATTACTCTTTCTTGTTGAAATGGTAAATCAATTTTTGTCTTTCTATCTTTCAATAAAATACAGTCAACTGAATTTAAATATTTTTCAGCCCCGTAAATTTGAGTAGCAGAATCATAAATAGATTTTTTAACCCATCTATCATAAGCAACCATTTCATCTTTACTATTAGAAATACTGATATCTTTAACTGAGATAATGATGATTGTATTACCACATACAACCAGCACATCACACAACTCTTTACCCTTTTTCCCAATTGGATTTGGAAAGCTCCAAAATGGCAGAAAAGATTTTTCGCAAAGCTCAGCTACATATTTTTCAGAAGGCGTCATGAACAAAGGAATTATTTGAATCTACAATCTACCTGACTTTAATCTCCCCGTCATTAACTGACCATGCAACGTTCTCACGGCAATCTCAATAATTGATTTGCTACTTATTAGAGCTTCTTCAGCAGTTATATTAGTTCTAGCAGCATTCAATAAAACGTAACCTACAGCTATTTGATTATCATTTGCACTATCTATTGAAACTTGTATATCTTCATCTTCAAATAATCCTATTGCTTCATCTATACTTCCTACCAAATTATATTGATTATCATTTTCTAAATGATTAAGAATATTTATAATTTCATTAACTCTATTAGGAATATCTTGAATAGAATAATTAGCACCTTCAATTATATCAGGTGTTAATACATCACTATAATTAGCTATTATTTCTTCATGAAATTGTTTACCGTCTTTAAGTAGTTTTAATATTTCTTCTCTCATAATTTTTAGTTTACCTCAATATAAAAAATCTTATTTATTAATATTTACTTTTTACCAATATTTATTACAATAGTATATAAATCAATGAAGCTGATTAATTCGGTCATTGAATCAATTAAATCATTAGTAAAATTGTTCGATGTATCGGATAGTAAGACTACCAACGGGATTTTCTCTCCTCCCAGCATCTCATTTCGACACTCGTAACTACCTATAATACTTGGGGTTATGAGCATATTTTCAGGAAAATCTGATGTTCGAGAATTATTGCTTTTTTCTATGAATTCTAAGTTACCATCTTTGACTTTTGAAGTATCAAAATTTCTTGAATTTTCACTTAAAAAACCACTTAAATCATTGATAATGTTAAATATAGGATTTGTTTTAGGTGCTACCAAATTGTTCGAAGTTTTATCATACCAAATTCCATCGGGAAATATCAATTCTTGTAGTTTAATTTTATAAACAAAATCACATCTTGACCATATTGAAGACAAATCATTTACAAATTTAAGAGACTCGAAAACCTGTTTTTTCACCTCATCAATTCCTATTCTAATTTGCCCTAGTTGCTCTTGCAAATCAATTAAATCTTTATTACAATATTCTATCAATTCACTATAAACATCCCTAGACTCTGGGTGAGCATTCATATTTCTAATTGCTAAAAACCTTTCACCCTCCAGCTCAGTAATACTTGTATTAATATCTCTCTTTAGTTTAATATTTGATTGATTAATATTTTTAAAAACTCCATCTAACATACTTTTAAGTTGAGGTAAATAACTCCTATTAAAAGAGAGTGTTTTTAATTTTTCAATATATAAGTCATGTATTATTTCTTTTTTAATATTTACACCACAACCTTTAGTACTACATTTATAATAAAACAAGTTCTTTCTATTAGTAGCCTTGTAACCAGTAAATTTTTGATTACAATTAGAACAAATTAGATATCTTCTTAATGGTAATTGTTCAATTTCTTTTCTTTTGATTTGTCTTCTTTTTCCTTTGGAAGAATTAATTATATCATATTCATCTGGTGTTATCATTTTAGGGTGAAGACCTTCAACATATCCATTATAGTCAAGCAATCTTCTATCTTTTATAATGCCACAGTAATATGGATTTTTAAAAATCAATCCAAGTGCTTTATCTGTTATTTTAAGCCCTCTAGGATTCATTATTTCAACTATCATAACATTACTATAATTGTAATCTATTTTTAATCTAAAAGCCTGCCGAATAAGCTCCCCTTCTTTTGTTATTACTACTTTTTGTTGTTTCCTTTTTCTTTTATCAGATTTAAATAACTTATACCCTTTGGGTGGTTTTCTCATAGTATAACCTTGCATTAGTTTTTCAAGAGTAACTGCATTAATAAATTTGGTTCTTGTAATATTATCTTGCTCAGCATCATAGAACGCATTTACTTGCCTTATTTTACCTTCTTGAGTAAAAATATCATTCTGGCTATTTAAGTCTCTAAATCCAATACCTTTAGGAATTATTTTGTCCAAAAATTCACCTCCAAATTTCCCGTCTCTAGCGAAACGGTTAGTATGAAAAACTGTTATCTCGTGAATTTTCAACTTAGTATTAATTATAAATTCAAGTAGCTCCCTAATTGATTTTCGTTTACTACCTTTTTTACTACTCTCTCCAAGTATCTTATAAATTTTAACAATATTTAAGTTGTTTTGTTCAGCATATCTTTTTATACAATTCAATTGAGTCGAAATAGAGTAATTATCGCCTTGCTTATGTGCATCTGACACCCTACAATATGCAATGATGTTTCTACTCTTATTTTGAGTGGTTTGTGTTTTAACATGTTTGAAATTTTTTCTTAATTTTTCTATTACATAGTCATTTTTGTTATTCATTATTATCTATAATCATTAAAAAGCCGTACAGAATGTGAGCAAAGTCTCTTAATGATTGTTCAATATATTCATCACCATATTTTGAAGAGGTAGGTACACAATTCTGTACTTTATTATTCTCGTGGTTTTTCTCCATGTTGTTTTTTGTTTTTACATGAACTATTATAAAGTTTCACATATGAAAGTAAAGTACTTCCTCCGCAGGAAGAGTAGAAAAATGTATAAGAAAAAATTATTTGACAGACCCCCTCTTCGTATCGCACCTTACTACCCCTGGCATTGAATCATGTAGAAGTGGTGTCAGATTGGTGCAAATTTTTTTTAGAAATTTTTTCTGTTTTTTTTAGAAAGGCACATTTGTGTAATGTGAAGACACAATTATGTACATCAGGTACACATTTGTGTATCTCCAAGAAATATGATTGATTAAGATTTACCATATTTTCTAAAGGCAGCTATAGTTTGATAAATACCATAACTAATAAATATTCTCGAAATCCATATGATGAGGCTAACATCCCAAGTTTTTGGAATTTCTGAATATTTTTCTAACTCAAGTTTAGGAAAAGAACTGATAAAAATTACGTACTCCTTTAGAAGTTCATTAAAAGTAAATCCACTTTCGAAAAAAGTATAATATTGATAAAAGCACAATAACCCAACACTCAAAGTAAACACTACTCCCTGAAACCAATAGCGCCCATGGTTATTAGAAATGAAATTAAAGAACAGTAGCAGCTTATCAAATCCCCAACTTTTTTCAAAAAATAAATATTTATATTCTAATGATTGGTACTTATTAGCAACATCAATATTTCCTTTGTTTTTGGCTACCTTTTTTAATTGATTGTAAACATTCTTCAAATTTGATTTTGACAATGATTTATTTTCAATACCATAACCTACTTTAGGATTAGAACTATAAGACCTTATTTTAAATGGATAGCTAGAAAAACTTGTTTTATCAATATTACTATCACTGATTACAATTTCATTAAATTTCTTAAAATTAACATTTAAGAATTCTAAGTTACCAGCCGCTGAATTTTGTATAACAAATTGATTACCTTTTATAATTTCAGAAAAAGAAACATTTCCATTATTTTGAAAATCAGATACATGTATAGTGAATACTTTTAAATTTTTAAAATATATATTCCCTAAGTTAATACCTGACAGGGTAATATCTACGAAAGAGTTTCTTACTAAAATATTTCCTTGGTTTGTACTATCTAAAGAAAACCTTATACAGTTTTTGAACTCTAAGTCATTATCATTTTGATTTGATTCATCATAATAAGAATCAAAACTAAAAAGTTTCTTAAAATTATTATTTGATAAATTGATGCCTTCTATTTTTGATAAATCTAATGAGAAATTTTTCTCAAAATTATTTGAGTGTATTGTCAAATCATCTATTTCAAGGTCATTATGAGTTTTATCTATTATATCAAATCCGCTGAACCATATTAAACCTTCAAATGAACTTCTATAGAAACAAAGATGTTTATAACTACCTCCCCTAAAATCAATTCTTTCTTTGAAGACAGATGACTCAAAAATTAAATTATCAACAAAACTTTTTTCCTCAAAGAGTAATGATTCTTTATATTCTCCCTTTAAACTTAACCATTCGTAGACACCCCCATTTACAACTATTTTAGAGTATAATGATTCTACCTCAAAATCAAAATTTACTATATTATTATTAAGCAAACTGACTTTAGTCTCAGTCAACGAATATTTTTGATTGACATCTTTTAATATGCATTTTTTAAACTTTAAGTTATCTAAAATTAAATTATTATAATTACCATTTACGTACAACCTATCTCCAGTCGTATTGTTAATGTTTAACGCAAGTTCAATAGTATTGTTTATAAGCTTCAAGTTTCTATAATCAATAGTGCAATGACTAAAACTTAAAAACCCAAACTGACATTCTTCTATTCTAACATCATCCTCAAACTTGCAATATTTAAAGTGTATTTGGGTCTTACCAAAGTTACCTTCTATCGTTTTTAAAACAAATTGTTTTTTAAAAGTACAATTATCAAAAACTATCTCTTTATTCTCTATTTGTCTTCCAAATATTTTAAAATCCTCTTTGAATACAATTTTTTTGTATTCATCCTCTTTTCCAAATTCTGACCTATGCATAATAAACTTTTGACTTAATCTTTTCGATAGCATTTAAAAATACAGCGGCTTTGTCTACCATATTTGCATTATTGTAAACTGCCATCATATCATTACTATTTTTCTTTTTAGGGTGAGTTATTGAAAGTACAATATCTTGACTAACACCTTTAAGCCCTAAGTTAGTAATAAAACTTCTACGACAATCATGTGTTGTGACTAATTCATATTTAGGAACCTTCAGAGTTTCTAATTTACCACCCCTAAAACTTATTTTAGTTCGCTCTTCTAATGAATTAACTCCAACTAAATCACAAAGTGTTTTAAGGTGTTTATTTACACTTTCCTTGAATACTGGAAACCTATTATTGTTTTCTAGCAGAACACCCCTCACAGGCTTTAAAAGTGGTATTACAACTTCACTTTTAGTTTTATTTATATAAACCTTAACTCCTTCAAAGGATTTACCATTACTAGAGTAAACTTTAGGCTTTAATTTATGTAGTGTAGTCATATCTTCCACTCTTAACCCCATTAATGAAGCCATTATCAAATAATACTTTGCATTGAGTAATTCAGGTTGATTTACTTTAATATTAATAATCTTCTGTAACTCAGGTTCGTTGAGGTATATTTCTTTTTGCGGTGGTGGGTTTTCTAACATCAGATTGGAATCTTCCAAATCTAATGTCATATCATGACCATCTCGCTTTCCAAGTCTTAAAACTCTATGAAGCAGTTTAATATATTTATTAATTGACTTAACTCCATATCCTGTAGGGTCTTTAGCTTGTTTTCTTGCTTGATTAGGATTATCAACTTCAATTTCTCCTCGATATATAGAATCCACTATTTCAAAGAAATGCCATTGAAATTTTTTATTATTAAAATCTGAAAACATGATTTCTTTCTGCGTAGCTATTTGATAATTTTCAAACATTCTAGATAAAGAAACATAGGTTTTTATATGATTAGGAGATAATGCATTCTTCTTACCTTTTTTAGCATCTTCTTTATCGGATTTGATTTTATCATACAAATATTCCAATACAGATTTTTCTTTGACAACATTAGCCTCATTCCTACCCAACTCAATCAACAAATGTTTTTTAAATTCTTCTGGGCTTGGATTCTTCTTCTTTATGTAGAATTGATTTGCAACGTCATCAACAGCAGTTTTAATCTTCTCCAATTTTGTTTTTATAAACCTATTTGACCTAGAATATTTATCAAATGTCTTCTGGTCAAACACAAACACCTTTCTACTACCTTTAATCACCGTTTTTCCGAAGTTCTCAGCCTTTATTTTGCATTCAGCATACAAGACAACCCTTTTATAGTTTTTCCTGTCTGAATTAAAGTTTTTGCGAGTCTTTTTGTAATCAATTTCAGAATATCCAAAATGGATATCTGCATAAATTCTTTGGGCTCCATCTTTATTAACTCGCTTGTCAAGAAAAAATCGGGTGGTTGGTTGTTTCATAGTCTAAATGTACACAAAAGTGTTACCAAAAATAATGATATTATTTGGTATAAACTGAAACTAAATGAAATAATAATTTTCAATTAAGTCTTATACACAAAGGGATTAAATGATATTATGGTATTAAATGGAACTAAATGAAATGTATTGAAATTGTGGTGCAATAGTGCTGGAGGCACCACACAAGATTCTAATTAAACCTTTGATGTTTTTTCAAAGGTTTTTTTATCTTTTAAATGTTATATTTACATGTAGATTATGAATCAATTTTTATCTATAGTAATTATAGTATCTTCAATACAAGCGTTTTTTTTATCTTTTCATTTTATTCTGAAATCAAGAGGAAGAAAGGTTTTAAATTACCTTGTTGCTGTTGTTACTTTTTCTTTCTTTATCTTATTACTTAGCACCTATTTCAATCTAAACAACATAAATTTTTCTACACGATATTTTCAAGATTTAGCGAACAACATCATGTGGTTTGTAGGACCTTCACTATACTTATATGTAGTATATGATG
>Ga0115559_1000078_pt1 | contig 63961 bp, 52 predicted proteins | sample COGITO_mtgs_1105_3_FD_87281 | JGI IMG/M metagenome (GOLD analysis project Ga0115559, IMG submission 87281) | Pelagic marine microbial communities from North Sea - COGITO_mtgs_110506 | ecosystem: Environmental > Aquatic > Marine > Epipelagic | place: Germany:Helgoland, sampling site Kabeltonne... | reverse complement strand
TGATGGCACCAGACTTTGGATAGGTAATCAATGATTTTACAGGCATCGATTCAATAATGCACATGTCTTCATCTTTCACGGTATCACCTGGAGCAACAGGACTGCAAGGCACTCGATAGGCGGTTCCTGTCATTTTTGTACCATCATGGACTTTATTCCGAATGCTAATTCTTTGCAACCATTTTCCAGAAGCAGACGCAGGCCAACCTCCAGCAATCAATCGTAATGGATATCCATGTGCTAGTGGAATGTCTTTGCCATTCATTTGAAAAGCAATTAAAGTTTCATCTTCCAGTGCTTTTCTCATTGGAACTCCACGAGAAATAGGCTCTTTGCTTGGATCTCCACTCAAATGTATGTCTGCTGAATGGTACCCAACATATATTGCACTGTCTTTAATACCAGCACCGTTTAAAAGATCTTTCAATCGAATGCCTGTCCAACGAGCACAATGCACAGCACCGATAGTCCATTGATTCCCTTTGGCTGGAGGATCAAATTCACTTCTCCCATTACCACCGCATTCTAGAGTTAATTGATACGTATGCTGTTGAAATTTTGTTTTTAAATCGTTAAGCGTGTATGTTTTTTGATTCATTACAGATTCACCATCGATGGTTAACGACCAGTTTTTTACATCAATATCTTCAGGGATTCTTCCGTTATTTCTGATAAACATTTTACTGTTTGGGGTAATCTTATCATCTAACAAATATGCTTTTGCTTCCATATTCCATGGTTTGTCATTTAAAACAACCATGTCTTTATGCTTTTTAAACAGTTTAAAAGGATCTGGATCTTGTAAGCCAATAGGTAGATAATCTGCTGATAAGTTTTTCCCAAAAACAATTTTTGCACCTAATAAGGTTGCAAAAGAAGTTAAAGTTGCTTTTTTTACAAAGTCTCTTCTTTCCATGTAGAATTATATATGGAGATAAAGTTATGGGTTTCTATTGTATAAATGAAATTCTATTTTCAATACAATATGTAACATTCATAGTGGTTATTAATGTTTCTGTATTTTATGGTAAAGAGAGATGTAGTAATTTGTTTCCTTATGTACCAGAGAATGTAAAATCGAAAGCAATTGGAGCAAAAAAATAATTACAGATCCACCAAATATTTTCAATGATTCTTATTGAAATGTTATACTGAGTCAAGGTTTGGCGTCTTCTCAACGAATTCTTCTAGAACTTTAAAGAAGTTCAAGATGTCTTGTTTTTCATTAGTCGCATTAATTGTGACGAATCTAACAAAAGTCTCATCATGAAAAGATCCAAATCCAACTACAGTAATTTGATGTTCGTATAACGCAGTACAAAGCGTCATAGGATCGATATTCTTATAATTAAAACAGATTGAGATTGAATCATCAAAACTGTACAATGTGTAATCTGGATTGCTCCTAATATAATCAAGAGCAACATTTGCCAGTTCAAATTGCTGGGCTACAATTTTTTCTAACCCTTTTGTCCCGATAGATTTCCAAAGTGTCCAAAACTTTAAGGCATCATTTCTTCTTCCACATTGGAAAGAAGTTTTACCTAAGTTAAAGTCGTCACCATCTGTTTGATATAAATAATCTGCATCATTACTAAATGAATCATGCAACTGTTTTTTATCATTCACTAAAATAATTGAACAAGTCAGTGGAGTTCCAAGCATTTTGTGTGCGTTGTAACTGAATGAATTCGATCTTTCAACCCCTTTTACAAGATGTTTATATTTCTCGCTGAAAATTACACTTCCACAATATGCTCCATCAACATGAAGCCACATTTCGTATTTTTCAGTGATGTCAGCAATTTTATCAATTGGATCAAAAGCTCCTAAAACTGTTGTTCCTGCGGTAGCATTTACATACGTAGGAATTCCACCATTTTGTATGTCTTCTTTTATCTGTTCTTCCAATTTCTCTGGAATCATTCTTCCTTTAGAATCGGCTTGAATGTAACGAATATTTTTTCTTCCAATTCCAGCAAAACTTGCATTCTTCGCATTTGAATAATGTGATTCTTTGGAGGTATAAATGATCATTGGTTTCGACATTCCATCTAATCTACAACTTGGGTCTTTAACATCACGAGCCATCACCAAGGCCATGTAGTTGCTCATTGAGCCTCCTGTTGGAAATGTACCGTTACTATGAGGGCCATAACCGACTAAGTTGCAAGATTGTCTTATAATTTCTTGTTCAATTCCAACTTGTGGACCAGCAACCTTGTAGGTATACATACTGTTATTAAGTAGTACAGCCAATAAATCTCCTAAAACTGCTTTACTCTGTCTTCCTCCAAAAAGTTGATTAAAGAATAAATTCGTAGCTGTTTTTGGAGTAGAAATAAGAACCTTACGAAGCACAGAAGTAAACTCACCATCAATCATTGCAGATTGGTTTAGCGAAAGATCAATAGAGTCATACAATTTATTCGAATCTATTCTTTCAGCTACAGGATTTTTCTCCTCTTCATTAATTAAAGCCTCAGCAAGTTCATTAAATAAAGCTAAATCTTTATTTATATCAGACATTCTGTTTATTCTTTTAGGGTTTATTACTAATTATACGGTTGTATCATAAGTTAAATCCTTACTTACAAAAGTTTTTGATTTCTCATCGAACATGTTGCATTTACGAATTGGTTTTGCATACAAATGAAGAGACATACTCCTTTTTTTAGATAGGTTTTCTAAACTATGAAACCCCATAAAATCTTTCATGTAGGTAATCTCATTCGGTTCTGCAATAGAAGATTTTACTTTATTGAGTTCACCAGACTCACCTTGTTTGTAAATTGTTTCTTTGAATTCTCCTTCGATAGCTTTCACCCAACATTCTTCTCCACCATGATCGTGAATTGGAGTTCGATGTCCTTCTTCCCAACAGATTAAGACTAACTCAAACTTTTCATTATCAACAATACAATTTCTAGTGTAGCATTCATCAGACCATGAGCAGTAATTCTCAAAAGCGTTTTCTGGAAATTTTATAGAATGTATTATGTGATTGTAAGTCGTCCTCTCTCCCTCAGAGAGAGCTGTAATTAATTCGTCAAGTGATTGAAGTGTTGTTGTAGTACTATGCTCGTTAGAAATCAAAATAATGTATCGCTTTTTTTTGTTCATTTAATGTACAAATCCAAGGTCAATCCTTAAATCAAACTAAATAAATTGAGCTGACCTTTTAAATCATTACAATATTGCGAATATAGTAAATTTTAGGCTTTTTATTTGATTTTCAAGCTGTTTTTAATTGATTTATTGTAAAAAATGGAGTTAATCATGTTTTTTTAACTACTTTTCAAAAACCTTAAAAATTCATTATTCTGTAATTTTTTTAAGATTTTCGACTTAATAAATCGCTAGAAAACGAACCTTAAATTTCAGTCATTATGCAAGACCCAGATTTAGTAATTAAAATAGCTGTTTTAGCTGTTTATGTAGGAATTTTATTTCTAATTGGAATTTTCGCATCTCGGCGCGTTAAAAGCATGAGTGATTATTATGTTGGCGGAAAAAAGATGGGTTTTTGGGCTGTCGCTTTTTCAGCGAGAGCAACGGGTGAATCAGGCTGGTTGCTAATTGGACTTACAGGAATGGGAGCTATGGCAGGATACTCAGGATATTGGGTTGTTGTAGGAGAGCTACTTGGTGTCTTCGTGTCATGGCAGTTCATGGCAAAACGTTTCAAGAAAAGGTCCGACAAATTTGGAGCTATAACGATTCCCGATTACCTCCAAAGTCACTTTAAAACTAAAACACATACACTTCGAATTATAGCAGCATCTGTATTGGTTATTTTCATTGTTATATATGTAGCGTCACAGATTGATGTCACTGGTGTTGCCTTCGAATCGATGCTTGGAATCGACTATCGGTTAGGAGCATTAATTGGATTTCTAATCGTACTTGTCTACATCTTTATTGGTGGTTTTGTCGCAGCAGTTTGGTCAGATTTATTTCAAGGATTGCTCATGTTTTTTGGACTTGTACTATTGCCTATAGTGGTTTGGTTTTCTATGGATCATGGTGTAGGAATTACAGAAGGGTTGAACGCTATAGATCCAACTCTTACACAAATAATGGGTAGAAGTGATGACGGTTGGATGAACCTTTTTACCATTTTAGGATTCTCAATGATTGGACTAGGTTTCTTAGGTTCACCTCAAGTTTATGTGCGATTTATGTCTATAAAAGACACAAAAGAAATTGATAAAGGAAAATGGGTCGCAACTACTTTTACATTGCTAACAGATGCAGCTGCGGTTACCATCGGAATTCTTGCACGAATATATTTCACAACTGAAGGACAAGATCCTGAAGCAGTTTTAGGTAATAATGGAGAGGATGTATTAGGTATGATTACAGAAAGTTTCTTGCCTACCTTATTAGTTGCAGTTTTTATTGCTATTGTTTTATCAGCAATAATGTCTACAATAGATTCTCTTTTAATACTGGCATCAAGCGCTATTACACGCGATTTTTATCAAAAGATTTTTCGTCCAAATTTGAAGGATGAAAATCTAACAAAAATCTCTAGAGCATCAACAATTATAATGGCTTTTACAGCCTTAATAATTGCTATTATAATGAACTGGGTATCTCCTGATAGGCAGATATTTTGGGTGATAATTTTTGGATGGTCTGGTATTGCTGCTACTTTTTGTCCTGTAATTATTCTCTCACTTTTTTGGAAAGGTTATTCGGAAAAAGGAGCCATAGCTTCAATGATTTCAGGTTTTGTTTCAGTGATGCTATTCAATTTTGTATTCCAAAAAATGCCTGATGTTGGTCCGTATTTTGTTGCAGTTGATGTGCTTTTTCCATCTTTTGTTGTTGCAATGATTGTTGGTGTAATTGTTTCAAAAATGTATCCTCCTAGAGCTGAGGCTATAAAGATGATTAAAGAAATTGATGCAGGACCTAAAGAGTAATAATATAGCTTCTTAATTTTTTAAATTGCTTTAACAAAGTCTTGAAAGACTTTTTTATGAAGTTCAAGGTTCATATTAGCAGAAAGTGCTACGCGAGCAATATAATCTTTATCACCTTCTTTGGTTGTTCCTTGGGTTGATGTTGCAGGGATTGTCCAATAACATCCTTTTAGCTGTCCATAACTCACACAGTACTTACTTTCATGTGGAATTTTGGTAATCATTAAGTTGATTAATGTATGATTCAACTCTCTTTTATACGATTCTTTTTCTTCAGCAGTATTTCCTTTGCTTGGAAGGTCTAATGAAAAAACCGAAGGTGTAAATCCTTGTTCAGCCAATTCCCCTGAAACAAAATTGATTTTTGCCCTTGGCAAAGTTTCTTGAATGAAGTTTACAAATTCACGAGTATTTTTGTAAGCATCATCAATTCTTTGATTCATAGAAGGTAATTGTTTTGCTAATATTTCATATTGAAGAGATGTCGCTTCATTGTCGCAAAGAGTTAGATGTAAATCTATCTTTTTCATTAGAGCGTCCGTTTTTTTGTTTCCTACAACATATCCTGCTGTACATTGCCCACCGCTTGGAAATTTTGATCCACTAGCATACGAAAGTGTTCTAATTTCTGAGAGAATTTCACCTTCTCCTAAAAAGAGTACATTCGGGCAAAATGTTTGATCTAGAATAAAAACAGGATCGATAGCAATTCCACCTCTTGCAGTTTTACGTTCTTGACTTAAAACGGTTTTTAATTGTATTAAATCTGGAACTTCAACTCTTGGATTTGTTGGAATTTCAGCGATGATGTAAGGGATAGCATCTTCACTAGCAATTTTAGCTAAAACCTTATCGATACTTTCCACCATATCATTATCACCATCAACTGGTAAATCCACCACTTCAACATTATCAATGCAGGCGGCAACTCTTCTTGCTTGGTCATTTGTGCCACCATAACAATTTGGAGGAACTACAAACTTGATGTCTTTTCCTTTATGATTCTCTAGTGCATCGTGAACGAGCCCCATCATAATTGCATATTGAACAGAGAGTCCACTAGAACCAACAAGTGCCTTTGTAGGTGCACCAGTAATAGTTGCAATTGAATCGATGACACTTGCTTTGTTTACAGCATTACTATTGTTCGTGTCAAAAGGAGTTTGTTCAGTTAGAGACTTTAAGGCAACAAGACAATTGACTGGCGTCATTGCAATGGTCTCTCTTCTTCGGACATGCTGAATTTCTGAGATATAAGATTTATTTTGTTCACCATTGACTAACAAAATACTCCCTAATTGAGCATGAAAGTTGATGAAAAAATCAATATTTGGGTTGAAATCATTAGTACAAATTTTATCTTGTTGCGAAATGAAAACAGTACTACCGTTAAAAGCAGAAACAGCTGATGCACTCTCTACTTTCTTTAACTCAAAGTTGTAACCGTAAACATGCTTTATTACTTCAGTATCAAAAAAGGCTGGAAGTTCACCTGTATAAGTAATTTGGGTATTTTTATTAGCTAGTAAATTTTTTCTCAGAATAGCCAAAATTGAAGTGGTTTGAGATGAAAAACTGATTACATTTTTTGGTTGTATGTTATTTAAGATTCCAATAGTCCATTCTAGTACACAAGATAATGGATGACCTAATCGAATATAGTCGTAAGCAGTGGGTAATTCATTGAGTGCTGATGATTCAGAATTATTGTTATTAAATAAGGTTTCAAACTGTTCTAAGAATTGAGTTTTAGCCAATTTTTCATCATAAATATCTAGTCGATGGGTTGTTAAACTCAACCAGCTAGTTGGCATATTTTCTAATACATCTTTACTATAATTTAGCATTTTATTGCCCTTCATAATTTTCACCTTTAGATAGGTTGGCAAGATACATTAATTAGATTTTTTTTAAAAGTGTTATAAGACGTTTTGTTGCATCTTAAGTATGGGAAAGTTGTGAATTATACACCTATTGATTACCTGTTATATTCTGACGGATTAGTTCTAAAGATGTTTTGTTTTTGTTGATCACAAAAAGACATGACCATACAACCCAACAAGCATCAAATATAAAAGTGATTTTCTGTAGAAAAGGAAGGTAGTAGAATCCAATTTTAGTTTCAAAAATAAAAAACACGATGATACTCAACGCATAACAGAGATATGCTAGTTGTTTTAAGCCTTTGTTTTTGAAATGTCGGAGTTCTATGAAAAATGGAATCAGTGCAATTGTACCTAGAACTGCGGTGATAGTTACTATTACATCATGATACTTCGTGTACATAAAAATGAATACAGTCATGGCTGCTATTCCAAAAGAAGCAATCAACATTGTGTTACGATTCTTTACTGTGAATATCTTCGGGAGGATGTAGAAGAAGGAAATCATGGTGAAACTCAGAATCAAATGCGAAATAATTGCAATGAATCGAGCGTCATTTATGATTCCACCTTCAGTGATAGGATTCATCGTATCGCACAAGAAATTATGATAAAAGCTATACCCATCCGCATGCGGGTGATTAACAGATCCACCTGGATATGCAGAGGCTGCAAATGTGAATAGTATAACATATAGCCCCAAACCGAATATCGGAAAATAGGGTATGTATTTTGTTGCGAACTTGTTCATTTGCATTAACGTAAACATAATCTGACGAATATGGTTTTAAAAATGTGCAAGTTATGTATCATTACTCAGTATAACTTTATTTAAAGGAAAGAAAACTTACTTACCGATACAAAAATTAGAGAATATATGTCCAAGAATATCTTTATCTACATCATATTCTCCAGTGATATTCCCTAAATGACGTAAGCATTCACGGATGTCAATTGCAAAGAGGTCTGAAGGAATCTCAGCTTCAATGCCATTTTTTACAGATAGAATTGATTCTAAGGCATTGTTTAAGGCTTCAAAATGTCTAGAGTTAGTTACGATGGTTTCATTGTTACTTAAAGCTCCTTTGTTCACCAAAGATGTTAATTCATTAGTTAGTGTGTCTATTCCAATTTTCTGTTTGGCAGAGAGCAATATAAGATTTGAGATTTGAGATTTGAGATTTGAGAGTTCACTTTTTGAAACAGTATCAATCTTATTGGCTATCACTAATAAACGCTTATTTGGAAAACGCTCTTCGATAATTTCAATTTCCTGTAAGAAAGATTTTTTGTTTTGAGCAAACTTATTAGAATCGATTAGGAAGATGATTAACTGAGCATTTTCTGCTTTCTCATAGGCTTTTTTAATTCCTATACTTTCAACAATATCAGTTGTCTCTCTAATCCCTGCAGTATCTATAAAACGAAAAGCAACACCTTCAATAATCAATTCATCTTCAATGGCATCGCGAGTGGTACCAGCAATATCAGAAACGATGGCCTTCTCTTCATTCAAAAGTGTATTTAATAATGTTGATTTTCCAACATTTGGTTCACCGATAATTGCAACCGGAATTCCGTTTTTCATCGCATTTCCAAAAGCAAAACTATCAATCAATTTCTTTAAAACTGAAGAAATAGTAGCAACCAACTCTTTAAATTTTGTACGATCAGCAAATTCTACATCTTCACCAGAAAAATCCAATTCCAATTCAATCAACGCAGCAAAATCTAATAATTGTCCACGCAGCTCTTTCAATTCATTGGTAATTCCACCACGCATTTGCTGAATTGCCATTTGATGTGATGCAGCTGAATTTGAAGCAATAACATCAGCGACAGCTTCCGCTTGAGATAAGTCCATTTTACCATTTAAGAAAGCACGCATAGTAAACTCTCCATTGTCTGCCATTCGGCAACCATTCTGTAAGAATAATTGAATAATTTCTTGTTGAATAAAACTAGAGCCGTGGCAGGAAATTTCTACGACATTTTCTCCAGTGTAGGAGTGAGGGTTCTTAAAAACAGAAACCAACACTTGATCCAAAACATGATTATTATGAACAATATGGCCTAAATGAATGGTATGCGTCTTCTGTTCTTTCAGTTTCTTTCCTCGTATCGATTTAAAAAACAAAGACACAATATCGATCGCATCATTTCCAGAAAGACGAATTACAGATATTGCACCTACTCCAGAAGGAGTAGCCAAAGCAATAATGGTGTCATTTTGAATCATGCTGCAAATATACGAGGTTAATTAAAGTTATATAAAGATTAAATTCACTTGTAACAAATAGAGTGAATGAACGTCTGAATAATAGACAGCCAAAAGTTTAAAACATAAAATGAAAAGAAATAAACAATTACTCGTATTAACCCATTTAAGTCAGTTATTAGATTTTGTAACTGGAATAGGAGGGTTGATTATACCATTAGTTATATGGTTAACAAAAAGAAATGAAATAATAGATATGGACCATCATGGGAAATCAATTATAAACTTTAGAATTACCATGTTTATTTATCTTCTGATCTGTATTCCGTTGATTTTATTATTAGGTTTAGGTCTTTTAGGAATTCTTGCAATTGCAATTTCCTACATGATTTTTCCTATTGTTAATGCAATCAAAGCAAGTAATAACGAAGATACTAATTATCCTTTTAGCATTCAATTCTTGAAATAAGAATTTCTATATATTATTTGAATTAAAATCGCCCAATAAGGGCGATTTTCTTTTTTACCAGTTCTTCTAATCTAGATATTAAAGAATTGCTTGCTTTATAAAATCTTCATATTCATAAAAGAACAACTCAAACTTAGGTATGGTCTCCATGAAAAATTCATAACATTCTCTCCACGTATTTTTGTTGTAGATGCTAAATTTACTCTTATGCTTAACATATATTCTGTAGATGATTTTACCGTTATCTAATTCATAAGAATCATCAAAAATTACTTCTGATAAAAACTCATCAGTTAAAATAGTTTTGAGAGAAAGAAGTTGGTCATATAGCAGTTCATTTGCAATATCATCAGTGTGTTCAATATCTAAAGAAACCATAGCATGTTTTCGGTCTGCAACAAACTTAAAGCTCAAGCCTTTAATTTTAGTATTGTAGAGTAGCCACTTCCTAGGAAAAGATTTTCCAAAACTGGTCCAAAACTCTTGACGAAGTTTTGAAGATTCTTCTTTACCGTACATTTTTCAGTTATCAGTTATCATTGTGAGCTAAGAGAAGGAATTTCATTAAAGAAGTTACTCAAGTTATTGAGATTACTTTGTTGTAAAGACAGTTTGTAAATGTATTTTCGATTGTACAAATGATCAATTCTATTGTTAATCATCAATGATTGTTCATTGATAATTGTTTATTACACATTGTCGTTACCCATGAATTTTAGCCGTATTCCCTCTTGTTTTCATCATTTCAGCTTCAAAGGCTAAGAGTGCTTTCCACTTTTTGTCTACGATCTCTTTATCTTGATATTCGCGTGCAAAACCAAGAAACAATGTGTAATGGTTTGCTTCAGAAATCATTAAGTCTTTGTAAAAATTAGAAAGTTCTTCGTCTTCCATATTCTCAGAAAATACCTTGAAACGTTCACAGCTTCTAGCTTCGATTAGTGCAGCAACTAATAAACGTTGAATTAAAGCATCTGTTCTATCTTTAGTTTTTGAAAAAAAACCTTGTAAGTTTTTTGCATAATCATTTCGCTGCTCTCTACCTAAGACAAAACCTCTCTTTACCATAAATTGATGGACCATTCTAAAATGCTCCATCTCTTCAATAGCAATGTCACTCATGGCTTCTACCAATTTTGTTTCTTCAGAATAGTTTATGATGATCGACACAGCATTAGAAGCAGCTTTTTGCTCAGCGAAAGCATGGTCGGTTAAGATTTGTTGTAAATTATCTTTGGCAATCTCTACCCAAGAAGTTTCAGTATCAAATTGTAGTCCTAGCATGTTGTAATGTTATTTTTGACTCCAGCTTTTTTCAAAACTGTCTCCATTATCTAGTTCTTTTGTTAGATTAATAAGACCAGCATTTTTTATAATGTAGATTACTTTTTTAGGCCAAGTCTTTCTATAATTATAAGAGTTTAATTTTCCGCCAATTCCATTGATAAAATTGATAGATGTTTTTTCTTCTAAAAGAATTTTTTTCCCATGCTTGGCAACTAGACTGTCCATTTTCCTTCTAGTTTCTCTATAGGCTTTTATTCTACTTTTTCTGCCAATAAATACAGTTACAAAATCTGTCATATTAGAGATTTGAGCAGCTTTCTTCTTTTTTGGATGGTATTTAAAATAAGCTAACTTGTTGGATGTACCTGCCCATGGCTTGGGTCTGTAATCTTTTTTTAAACTTTCTGGCCTGTTTTCCCATTTTAATTCTTCAGCTTTATATCTAATAATTTCTAGAGAATCATAAACAATCTTATTGGTTTTAATCAAGCGAGGCAATCGTAAAGGAGGCAATTCAGTATCGCCTCTTCGTGTCCCTAAACTCAAAATATTACCAGTAATTTGACCAATATAACCACTATCCCATCCAGATTCCAATCCAGATATTGCAAGGAGTGAAGCAGGAGGAATGTTATTATCTAAACAAATTTCAGTAGCCTTTTTAGAGATTCCACTATAAAAAGCTTTGACATGATTGTATTTTCGTAAACTGTATTTTTTTTTCTCGTTATGACCAGAGAATAACACGAAAAAGAGTAAAGAGATGTTTAAAATTTTTAGTTTCAAATTGTCATCAGATTATTCGACAAAGGTAAGGAGAAAATTAAAGATTATTTAAAGGAAGACTCTTGGTGCTACTATCTTTTTTCATAACTTTATTTTTTTATAAAAAATATGTTAGAACTAGCCGGAATTATCATTTTAGGAATATTAGCACAATGGGTAGCATGGAGATTTAAAATCCCTGCAATTTTACCATTGATTTTAATTGGTTTGTTAGTAGGCCCTATAGCAGCAGAGTTTTTAACCGATGATGGCTCAAAATATATTGAACCCATTTGGAATGGTAAAAAAGGGCTATTTCCAGGTGATGGCTTGTATTACTTTGTTTCTTTGGCCATTAGTATTATACTTTTTGAAGGTGGGTTAACGTTAAAACGCAACGAGGTAAAGAATGTCGGACCAGTTATTACAAAGTTAATTACACTAGGTTCTGCAGTAACATTTTTTGGAGCAGGAATCTCAGCTCATTATATTTTTGGACTTGGATGGGATTTATCTTTTTTGTTTTCAGGATTGATTATAGTGACGGGTCCAACAGTAATTACTCCCATTCTTCGAAATATTCCACTAAAGAAAGATGTCTCTGCAGTGCTAAAATGGGAAGGGATATTAATAGATCCTATTGGAGCCTTAGTTGCTGTATTGGTCTTTGAATTTATTAGTGTTGGAGGCGATAGTGGCTTTACAAAAACAGCATTAACTGAATTTGGTAAAATATTACTCTTCGGAACTTCATTTGGATTCACCTTTGCACACGCATTAACTTTTGTGATCAATAAAAAATGGATACCACATTATCTCTTAAATGTTGTTTCGCTTTCCACCGTTTTGTTGGTATTTGTTGAATCTGAAATTTTCGCTCATGAGTCTGGTTTACTTGCAGTTGTTGTAATGGGGATGGTTTTGGGTAATGGCAAATTGAAAAATTTAAAAGAATTGCTATATTTTAAAGAGTCTTTAAGTGTACTACTTATTTCAATCCTATTTATCTTATTAGCAGCTAATATTAATATGAGTGATTTAATGTTGCTCTATTCTTGGAAAACAGCCATACTTTTTGCTCTAGTTGTCTTTTTAATAAGACCTTTAGCCGTATTTTTAAGTACACATAAATCAAATTTAAAACTTAATGAAAAGCTATTTATTAGCTGGGTAGGACCTAGGGGAATAGTAGCAGCAGGGATAGCTTCCTTATTTGGAAGTAAATTGTTAAAACAAGGAGTTGAAGGTGCCGAATACATTACTCCATTGGTATTTATGATTGTACTTGGAACTGTACTTCTAAATGCTACTACTGCAAGATTATTTGCCAAAATAGTAGGCGTATTTTTGAAAAACTCTGATGGAATTTTAATTATTGGTGCATCAAAAGCATCAAGATTGATTGCAGATTATTTACAAAAACTTGGTAAGAGAGTGGTGCTGATAGATTCTAATAAAACATTTATAGAACAAGCAAATGAAGAAGGTCTAGAAGCTTATGGCGTAAACATTTATGATGATGATCTAACGGATAATATAGAATTGAATGATGTTGGTTATTTAATAGCAATGACAGGGAGTGATGCTGTAAATAAGTTTGCATTAAATAATTTATCCAAGACTTTTGGAGAGCACGGTGCATTTCGTTTAGCGACAGCTGATGAAGTGAAAAATAAGAATTATGAAGAGAAAGCAAATTTCTTTTCTCCTAAAGATGATTATATCAATTTAAGTGAAGCTGTTCGTGATTATCCAAATATTTATGAAATAAAAATTAACTCTAATGAAGATTATCAATCAAATTTAGAAAAACTACACAACCAATTAGAATCTGTTCCTCTGTTTGTAATTGCAAAGGACAAAAACATTTATTTGTTGTCTGAGTTTGAATCGAAAGAATTGTCTGCTGAAGGAATAAAACTAGTCTACGTAGGAGATAAGATATAGAAGTTTATAAATCCAGTTGAAACGTATCTTTTAACTTTTCAATCAGGGGATTTTTTTCTTTCAATTTATTGTATTTTTCAAGAGGAGTGTAAGCAAACTTCTTTTCTACAGTTTCATTTACAATAACTTCCAAACGGATTCCATAATTATTTAAAGATTTTCGTAGATGTTTTAATAGCTTAGGTTTTCCCTGTTTTAATTGATCTTCCATTAGTTTGTTTGGAAGTGAAAATTCAATCACATGATCTTGTTTTAACAAAGGTTCACCTGCGGCTAAAATTGAAGCCATACTTTTTTCACCTTTCTGAATCAAACTCTTTTGATAGGTATTCCAAGTAGTTTGTAGTTGTTCTTGAGTGAAACCATCTTTAGGATGATTGTCATAATTCTCTTCTGTAATTTTTTTACCTTCAGATTTCTTCTCGTGAACACTTTTTAATGAAAAGGCTGAAGAACGCCTCTGCACATTCTTTAATGTTGGTGGTTTAGGTTGCTCTGTTAATTTTGCCTCTTCAACGGGTTTAGATAGCTCTTTTTTAACTTCAGGGGTCTCAATATTCGGTTTTGAAATTTCTTTAGCAAAAGGTGAAAGAGAGGTAAAGAAAGTAGCTGGAATTATGTAGTCAGCTGGCTTTTTTTTTTCTCCATCAAAAGTGATAGAGGCAATTTGCATTAAAGACAATTCAACTAATAAGCGCTGATTTTTACTGGCACGATAGTTCAGATCACATTGATTGGCTTTATCAATAGCTTGGATTAGAAAGGTGATACTTGCCTTAGAAGATTGCGTAGCATATTTTTTCTTAGTGTTGTCACCTACTTCTAGTAAATCAATAGTAGCTTTATCTTTTGACACTAATAAGTCTCTGAAATGAGAAGCCAACCCATTGATAAAATGATGTCCTTCAAATCCTTTAGATAAAGTACTATTAAAGTGGTTTAAAACTTCTGGAATTTTATTTTCCAATAGTAAGTCAGTCATTTCAAAATAAGTGTCGTAATCAAGAACATTCAAATTTTGAGTAACGGCCTCACGAGTTAGATTGCTTCCAGAAAAACTAATAACACGATCAAAAATAGACAATGCATCACGCATAGCACCATCTGCCTTTTGAGCAATAATGTGTAAGGCATCATCATCTGCAATGATTTTTTCTTTCTCGCTAATTTCCTTTAAATAATTTTTTGCATCGAGAACAGTAATTCTCTTGAAATCAAAAATCTGACAGCGAGATAAAATTGTTGGAATAATTTTATGCTTTTCTGTAGTTGCCAAAATAAAAATTGCATGAGCAGGAGGTTCTTCTAAGGTCTTTAAAAAAGCATTAAATGCAGCTTGAGACAACATATGAACCTCATCAATGATATAGACTTTATATTTTCCTGTTTGAGGAGGAATACGAACCTGATCTGTTAAACTTCGTATATCATCTACAGAGTTATTTGAAGCAGCATCCAATTCAAAGATATTGAAAGCAAAATCTTCATTATCAGTAGTACTATCTTCTTGATTTATTTTTTTAGCAAGGATTCTGGCACAAGATGTCTTTCCAACCCCTCGTGGTCCAGTAAAGAGTAGAGCCTGAGCAAGGTGGTTGTTTTTTATCGCATTCTCCAATGTATTCGTAATGGCCTGTTGACCAACAACATCCTCAAAGTTTTGAGGTCTGTATTTACGTGCAGAAACGATAAAATGCTCCATGTTCTATTGCTTATCTTTGTCTAACAAATGTAAGTATCTGTAGTAGGATTTACAATATGGTTTCTTAACAAAATACTAAAGTTGTAAACAATTGTAGGGATTACTTTTGTTTTGAGACAAAGCATAAAACATAAGTAGATATGAAGTTTATTAAATTAATTGGAATTGTATTAATCACAACATTTATTTCTATATCACTCGCATTTTCTGTTGAAAAACAACAAGAACCTATTTTTATTAGTCAAGTTCAAGAAACAACTAAGATAGCCTACTTTGCTAGCGGTTGTTTTTGGTGTGTTGAAGCTATTTTTGAAAGTGTAGACGGTGTTAGTGAAGCTATTTCTGGATATGCAGGAGGACGCACAACAAATCCAACATACCAAACTATAGGGACAGGAAGAACAGGTCATGCAGAAACGGTTGCAGTGTATTATAATCCTAAAAAGGTAAGTTTTAAAACCTTGGTGGATGTGTTTTTTGGTTCTCATGATCCCACGACTAAGAATGGTCAGCATCCAGATTATGGAACCCAATACAGATCAATTGCTTTTTATAACAATGCTGATGAAAAGCAAATTATTGATTCAGCTATTAAAAAACTAAATAAAGATGTTTACGGAGGTAAAATTGTTACGAAAGTAGTAAAACATACTGAGTTTTATGAAGCTGAAGAATATCATCAGAATTATGAGAAACGTAACCCATATAATAGCTATGTGAGAAATGTTTCTATACCTAGATTAAAACGCTTTCAAAAGAAGTTTCCAGAGCTGCTGAAGAAAGATCACTAGAGAAGATATAAAAAGAAAGCATTGCATAAAGCAATGCTTTCTAGTCCTTAATATATATTTACGCCACGTAATACCATCATATCACGTAGTCTTTTCAAATACACCGTTGTGTATTATTTTTTAGTATGTTTTATTGATCTTCTAATAAAACATATTGAACGTTCATTGTGTAAACTCCAGGCTCTGCATAAGCAGTTCTACCATTTCCAGCAGCACCTCCAACTAATACTGAGCTAGCATTAGCAGATGAAACTATATTTTCAGCGACAGTCGCATCTGAATTAAAAGCATTAGGAAAAATAGCAGGGAAGCCTGGTAAAATTCTATAGTCCATTACAAATTCGAAATTGGTTCCAATCCCATTATTTGAAACATAACTTCCAGCTGGCATATATCCATTTTTGATATCATCTGAAATACCGCTATGTCCAGCGATATATTTTCCAAGCTTGTTAGGTGGAGTAGGTGTCCCATTAGAACTCACATACAAACTGTTCCCTCCATTAGGCCTATAACCATCTGAAAACTCTTGACTATAATCTACGTATCGAGCATTTTGATTTACATAACCATTGTTTGCTTGGTTTTGACGTAGTTCTACCATACTTAATGGAATGTCTGCAACAGAGTTTACTGTTGAACCAAAACTTTCTTTTTGATCCCAGAAAGTTTTGCCATTAGGGCTTTTACCAGTAGATCTACCTACTGCATATAGATCCCATTTTACTGTTGAAGTAACTTTAATTACTGTGGCAGCATTCTTTGTAATACCACGATGGTACTTACCCTTCTCATCAAAAACGAAGTCAATCATTTCTGGAGAATCCATGTCTATTTGAAGTATTGGCTTCATGTCTAAAGCTATAGATACTCCTTGCTGTTGGCTCTTTTGAGCGTTTGCTAGTGAAACTACACTTGTCAGTGCAATCATCACTAAGAATTTTGAAATAATTTTCATAATATATTAATTAAGGATTAATAGTATTTGTTTGTTTGCGACAGGCTAAATCACAAGGATGTAGCCTGCACAAACACTTATAAATCTGGGGACGTATTATGTTGATTGTCTTTAACCTTTGTTTGAAGATTAGAAACAACCTCACATTTCTAGGAGGTTATGTGATCGTAATTTTATGAACTTGTATAAACCTGTTTAGGAGGTAGGTTTGTTATATTCTTTCTATCCAGTTCATAATGGTATCAGTAGCACTTTTATCGATGTTGTATAAAACATCAGACTTGAGCGCTCCTGAGGTCAGATAATGATTTAAATTATTCATTACCTTAACAGTAATAAGGGGATTTTTGATTTTTTCTAAGCGATTTACTTCCGAAATAGGGTCTACATACTTATCTCGAGATCCAATGAGATAAATAGTCGGAATCTGAAGTTGCTTATAAGCGTCTTCATAATCGTGCTTGTATAAATCTATGTGTGTGTAACTCCAGAATTTGATGTCTTGTAATTCAAACCCTTTTTGTTGAATGGCTTGAATTCCTTTTTCTCTGAGAGTCGTATCACTGATATTAGAATTCTTATTCTTATCAGTAATGTACACTAGGGTATCAAGTAATTGAACAAGCTCTTTTTTCGATCTGTTCTTTACTTGATAATTGGGTAGCGTTTGTATTTGATACCTTGAAGCATCTGAAAAACTTTTTACAGGTGATGCAATTTGAATCAAGAAATCTATTTGTTCTTTTGGGTTACTTATAATTTGGTGAGCAACAATAGAGGCCATTCCGCCTAAACTATGTCCTAATACACCAATCTTTTTGTTTGTAAGTTCTAGGCGGGATTTTAGATGTCTAACAGCATATGCTAAATCATACGTTAAACCAGAAATTGCAGTGGTAAATTTTCCTTGAGATTTACCAACACCTCTTTCATCAAACCTGTATACAGCGATGTTGTTATTTAAAAATTCTTGCGCTAATTTATAATGGGAATTTCTGGTGTCTTTACCAGATCCAGGAAGAATAACAACAACTTTGTCATACGTCGTCTTAGGAGCAATTAATGTCCCTGACAACATTAAGTTATCATTAGAATTAAAAAAATCAACTTCAGAGAAGACATAGATATCCGTGTCTTCAATCTCTCTTTCGTGAGAAAAAACTGTCTGAGCAGAACTTAATGGGCCTATTAACAATAGCGCCATTACGATCATGTTCTTCATTTGTTAAATATAAATTAAGCGTTACACTGTCCTTATATCTAATTTTAGGGTATGTCTTTGGGAGTTAAGCTTTTAAACGCGATAAACAAGGGGTGTCCATCTAAATTCTCAGGGGACGAAAAGAAGTGTAAAACCTCTTTTCTGAGTAATCTTGTGCAAATGTAAATAAAAATGATTTTAATACAATAGGTATTTCTACTTAATTATATATTTTTTAAATATAGGAGAAATTGCAAGATAGAATATTAGATTAAATCAAGTTCATCATCAATAATCTTCTGAATATTCTTACGTGATTTTTTATTCTTTTCTGATTTCTTTTTAGCTCCATAATCCTTATGGTCACTATCAAAATGAATTTCGGATTCTGTAAATTTAGACCCTTTCTTAATCATTAAACCGTCATACGGACACCAATCTATCCCACAATTATGTTTAGAGTAGGTACCAAAGTTTCTATGCTTGATTTTTTTGTCTTTTAAAATTCTCTCTTGATTAGTTCTAATGTTTTCCCAAATTTGATATTCATCAGGCTTTGTAAGCTCTTTCCCGAGTGTAATTAAATTAAAGTAAGTATCAGGATCTTTTAGTTGGTAAAATTCAAAAGTTTTTAAAAATGTAATATTAGCATAATCTCTTATTTCAATCTTAGCTTCTAAGTCTAATTTTTCATTTTCACAAATTGAACGATATAAACCAAGAACATTAAAATCAGTGTATTTTTTATAATCGTCAATATAATGTTTATATTGACTTATTGTTAGTTCATTAAAACGTTTGTCTATTTTCATTTTAGTTTTTCTTGATAACTCATAAGTAATTCTTTTGAAGCAGGCTCATTACTTTTTTTAAGTTCTTCAACCATCATTTTAAGGACATCCTGAGAGTGTTCATCTTTTAAAGCAAAACTTTCTTTAGAAGCTAAAGAAAAGAACAACTGGTCTGACCAATCATTTCGTTCTCCATCAATTACTAGATGTATTCTATCTTGATTTCCATTGTTTGCTACAGAATGTGTGAAGTTTACATTTGTATACCAACATTCTCCAGGCAACATTTTTAATCGATTTTTATCAAGAATAAATTCAACTTGATTGTTTGTTGTAATTGGAATATGCAATCTAAAGTTATTATTCTCATAGCCTAAGCAAAAATCTTTATGTGGTTTAATAACTGAGTTAGGAGTCAATCTTAATAGCCTTACTGATTGCAAAGGGCATTTAAAATGATGAATAACTCCTTTAAAGTATTCGCACTTTTTTAAAATTTGAGTTTCTGAAATATTAGTACTTGAATTTTGTGCAGCTAAGATATTTTTGTCATCACCACCTTCTGAGTAGAGTGCTAGTGAATTCCAATCTCCATTATAATTATGTGTATAATGATGAGGCATCCATTGCTCATTAGAAATGAACATCAAATCGTTTAACAATTTTTGTTCATCAAATTGAAAAGGTAATTTTAAGTATTTAGTGATAGGTAGCTTTTTCATAGGATGAAAGATAGTAAAAACGCTGCAATTTGCAGCGTCTTACATTATCCTCGGTATATTTTCTCGTATAAATCGTTATAAATTTCTTTGATTATTTTTCGTTTCATTTTCATAGTAGGGGTTAATTGACCACCATCAATTGACCATTCTTCAGGAGTTAATTCAAACCTCTTTATTTGTTCCCATTTCCCAAAGTTTTTATTACATTCATCTACTTCTCTTTGAATTCTATCAATAACAATCTGAGAACTAGCAATCTCTTCATAAGATTTACCAATAGGATGCCCTTTGCGATCTATCCAATCTTGAATAAACACAAAATTTGGTTGAATCAATGCTGCAGGCATTTTTTCACCCTCACCAACAACCATGATTTGTTCAATAAAACGAGACTGTTTTAATTCTCCCTCTAATAATGGAGGAACAACATATTTACCTCCAGATGTTTTAAACATTTCTTTTGTTCTTCCAGTAATTTTTAAGAATCCTTCGCTATCAAACTCACCTTTATCTCCAGTATGGAAATATCCATTTTGAAGAATCTCAGCGGTCTTTTCAGGATCTTTGTAATACCCTTGCATGATGTTAGGTCCTTTGGCAAGAATTTCACCATCTTCAGCTATTTTTACTTCAACGCCTTCAATAACTCTTCCTACTGTGCCAACCTTAAATCCTTTGTTTAATTGATCGTTTACAGAAAGAACAGGTGAAGTTTCAGTTAATCCATATCCTTCCATGATGGGGATTTCAGCAGCAGCAAAAAACCGAATCAATCTAGGTTGTAATGCAGCACTACCAGAAACCATTAAGTCTAAACGTCCGCCTAAACCATCTTTTATTTTAGAGAAAATTAACTTTCTAGCAATTTTCAATTTTCTTTCATACCACCATCCGTTTGCTCCGTAAGGTTCAAATTTTAATGCAACATCGATTGCCCAATAGAATAATTTTTGCTTCAATCCAGAAAGATCTTCACCGCGAGCATAAATTTTATCAAATACCTTTTCATACAAACGAGGAACAGCAGTCATTACATGTGGACGGACTTCTTTTAGGTTGTCGCTCATTTTTTCGATAGATTCAGCAAAATGAATCTCTACTCCGCAGTATTGATATAAGTATAATATCATTCTTTCAAAAATATGACAAACAGGTAAGAAACTTAAAGCAATTGAATTCCCTTGATCTAACGGAACTCTTTCTCCACTGGCCAAAACATTGGATACAATATTACCATGAGATAACATAACACCTTTTGGTCGCCCAGTAGTCCCTGAGGTGTAAATTAATGTGGCTAGATCGTCTTTTGTTACTGTATTTTTCCGAGCTTCAACATCATCTTGGTTGCTATTATCTTTACCTAAAGTCAATAGTTCTTTCCAATTTTTTTCGCCTGAAATATCATCAAAAGTATATATCCCTTTTAGTTTTGTATTTCCTTTTACTTTATTGAGCTTATCAACAATCTCTTGATCAGAAGCAAAACAATAGATAGCTTCTGAATGATTTAACACATATTCATAGTCTTCTTTTGATATGGTAGGATAGATAGGTACATTTTGTGCTCCTATTTGCAAAATACCGATATCCATGATATTCCATTCGGTTCTATTAGTAGAAGAGATTACAGCAATTTTATCATTGGGTTGAACGCCTATCTTTAATAAAGCTCTACTAATTTGATTGGCTTTTTGAATGTATTCTTCATTAGATGTTGAAATCCAATTTTGACCATATTTAGTGACAAAAACTTTGTCTAGATTGAATTTCTTTTGGGCATAGTATGGAAAGTCGAATAATCGAGTGATTTCTGCTGACATATATTCTGTGTGTGTGAAAATTTGTTAATTCGCAAATTACAAAAAAGCAATAGATTTCACAATATACTATTATTACAAGCTATTTTTTACAGATTATATATTTTATCATACAATTTTTTATGCTTTTCTAGAATAACTTTTCTTTTCATTTTCATAGTAGGAGTAAGGTGTCCAGATTCTGAAGTCCATTCTTCTTCAGTAATTTCAAACTCTTTTATTTGTTCCCACTTTCCAAAATTCTGGTTGCATTTATCAATCTCTTTTTGAATTCTTTTTCGAAGTTTTTCATTTTGATCAATTTTTTTGATTTCAAGCCCCTTCCTTTTAGCCCATTCTTCAACAAACTCAAAATTGATTTGTATAAGAGCCGCTGGCATTTTCTGACCTTCTCCGATGATCATAATTTGCTCAATGAATCTCGATTTTTTCAATTCACTTTCCAACACTGCAGGTGCAATGTATTTACCTCCTGATGTTTTGAAAATTTCTTTCTTTCGATCTGTAATCTTTAAAAAACCATCTTTATCAAGTTCCCCGATATCACCAGAATGAAGATATCCATCTATAATGGTTTCTTTTGTTAAATCTTCCCTCTTATAGTACCCTTGCATTACGCAATGCCCTTTCATTAAAATTTCTCCGTCTTTTGCAATTTTTATTTCAACACCTTCTAAAGGTTTCCCTACAGTTCCAATTTTTAATCCGTTATTTCGAAGATCGTTTAATGTGGCTCCTGGTGAAGATTCGGTCATTCCATAACCTTCATAAACTGGGATTCCAGCTGCTGTGAAAATTCGAATAAGTCTAGGTTGCAAAGGAGCACTCCCAGATAACATGAATTCTAAATCACCTCCCAATGCTTCCTGCCATTTACTAAAAATGATTTTACGAGCAATACTTAGCTGAAATTTGTACCATTTTCCATTTCCATTATATGGTTTGTAAATTTCTCCTAGTTCTAATGCCCAATAGAAGAGTTTCTTTTTGATACCACTTAATTTACTGCCTTTGTCTACAATCTTATCAAAGATTTTTTCTAATAGCCTTGGTACTACTGCTAGCATGTGAGGTTTTATTTCTCTAATGTTTTCGCCTAGTTGCTCTATACTTTCAGCAAAATGAATTTCAAAACCCATGATTTGTTCATAGTATCCAGCAGCTCTTTCAAACACATGACTAACAGGTAAATAGCTGACAACTCTTTTTCCAGGGCCGTGAATATTTAACCTTTTAGCTGTAACTTTAACGTTCTGAACAATATTATGATGCGATAACATAACTCCTTTCGGAGTGCCAGTAGTTCCAGAAGTATAGATGATAGTTGCAATATCTTCTGGTTGAATAGATTTTTTTAATTCTTCAACTTGATTTTGAATAGATTCATCTTTTCCTAGCTTTAAAAAAGCATTCCATCCAATATCAGAATCATCATTATCTAAACGATAGACCTCTTTTAATTGTGTGTTTTTCTGTATAGCTTTTACTTTTTTATAAATATCATCCCCAGTAACAAAACAATATTTTGAATCGGAATGATTTAATACATACTCATAATCTTTTTCGGATAAAGTTGCATATAAAGGAACATTTTGAGCCCCAATTTGAAGAACTCCTATATCTATAAAGTGCCATTTTGGATGATTTACAGGGACAATTATTGCAATCTTATCATTAGGGTTTACATTTAGGCCTAGCAACGCTCGGCTAACCTGATTGGAGATATTTATAAATTCTTGAGTAGAGTAGTGCTTCCACTTATTATCCTCTTTATAGACTAAAGATTTTTTTTGAGGATAGTTTTCATTTTGGTAATAAGGGGCATCAAAAAGGCGAGTTATAGATTCGAACATAGTAAGTGTTTATGCCTACAAGATAAAAAAATAATAGGTTCCATTGCTGAAACCTATTATTGGATGATAAAGTCGTCCCCTAAAACTATATCGACCAAATTTTCGATTGTAAAGTTACTTAAGAGACTTATTCTGTGTACAGGTATTTATACCTGTTTTATTGATTGTCTAGTAAATATTTAGAAAAACTTCTTCCATTTATCTTAGTGTACTTAGAATCAATATCATACCCGACCTTCATTCCTGATATACTAAACTTCCCTTTTACCTGTGTGTACTTAATATTTAAATCTTCTTCAAAATTTACATTCTTAAAAGAAACACCATCTTTAAATTTAGAGTATTTGAATGTTGCTGACTCATCGAAAGTTGAATTAGCAAAACTTATATAATTATGAAATTTAGCATATTTAAATGTGGTTTCATCTTGAAATTTAGCATTTTCAAAAGATGCAGTTCTTTCAAAAATTGAATATTTAAACATTGCTTTTCTTTCAAATGTACAGTTCTTAAAGATTGCATCATCTTCAAAATTAGCAGTAAAAGTATAACGACTATAATCACCATCAGGGATATAAGCTAATACATGATCTTTAAATACACAGTTTACAAAAGAAATTTTAGTTTTAATTTGGTTTTTCACAGTGTTGCTACCGCCTTTACTCCACCATCTTCTTTTTCTTTTAGGAAGGTCTTTTAATTTTTCTTCCATATCGGTAAAATCTAAATTTCCTACGATAGTTGCATTAGAAATTGAAACAGTTTTGCCAGCTTTGATATCTTTTATAATGTCTCTTGCATTTACAGTTTTTTGAGAAAAAGCAACGAAGCTTGTAAAAGCTAAGAAAAAGCTTAGCAAAGTGATTTTATTTTTCATGATTATAAGGTTTTTATTCATACTAAAGACAAGTCGTTTTTCTATTTGTGACAGTTCTTTACGAATTTTTATTTTGTTTCTGTAACAAAGCTTAAAACAAACATTGTTTCTTCTTTATTTGATTTTAAAAAGATAGAACCTCCGTGAGATTCAATAATACTTTTAATAAGTGTTAGGCCAATACCAGAACCATTTTTTCTTGTGGTAAAGTATGGAACAAAAACACGGCCTTTAATTGAATCTGGAATTCCAACACCGTTGTCAGAAAATGTAATATTAATTCTATTGTTTAATTTTTCTACTTTAATTACAATCTTTGGTTTCTCTTTGATTGCATGTAAACTGTTAGAAATTAAATTAATAAAAACCTGCTCTATTTGTTTTCTATCAAGAAATAAAATAGGTTCAATCTTAGGTTCAATCTTAGGTTCAATCTTAGGTTCAAAAACAATTATGATATTTTTCTCTTCAAACTCTTGTTTGAAAAGTGATAAGGTATTTTGAATCAGTTGAATTAGATGAGTTTCTTTTTTGTCTGGAAGGGGTAATTCTGCTAATTTTCTATAACTACTCACAAAATCAGTCAGATGACTAGAGCGCTTTTTAATAATTTGTAGCCCTTGAGACAATTCCTCCAATTGTTCCTGCTAAACTAGACAACATCACCGAGTTGTTTTCTTGAATCTCTACAGAAGTGAAGGCACTTTCGTGCTTTCCAGAATCGTAGTAAGTCATTTTTCCATATATTTCATGATCTGGATTCATCAAATCTAGTTCTATCCATAACTAACAACCGTTGCAAATTACGTAAATCTACCCGTTTTTATAAACAACTATTTCTACTTTAAAATTCTTGATTAATAATTAGGTAATTTGATAGAGAGTGTTGGTTAGTTAAAAGAATTATCTAGCACTATCATATAATATTAATCTTTAAAAACCTAAAATTATGGGAGTAGTTATGCTTTACGGAGTTGGGATCAGAGAGGCGATTGCATCTAATGATCTTGAAAAAATGAAAGCTGTTGCTAGTCAAGCTAAAGAAACAATTAAAGCACATGGTGATTTAAGCGCCGCTTATATTGAATTAGTAGATGCTATCGAGAGCTTAAGTAGAAAATGAGAAAAAGGTATAGATGGTAAAAAGAAATAATTTACCCTAAATCTTTAAAGTTTAAGAGGAAAAAATCTCCTCTTAAACTTTTTTACTCCTATAAATTTATTTTATGAAAGAAAGTTCAAAAAGATATCGTATTAGAGATGATTATAAAACCGCTACACCAGTTCATGTTGTGTGGGAAATTACATTGGCATGTAATTTAAAATGTTCGCATTGTGGTTCTAGAGCAGGAAAAGTAAGACCAGGGGAATTAACTACTGAACAATGTTTTGAGGTTGTAGATAGTTTAAAAAAATTAGGAACAAGAGAAATATCAATTATTGGAGGTGAAGCTTTTTTAAGAAAAGATTGGACAGATATTATTAAAAGAATTGATGAAAGTGGTATGGAATGTTCCATGCAATCTGGAGCCTATAACTTAAATGAAAAAAGAATATTAGAAGCTAAAGAAGCAGGAATAAAAAATATTGGTGTTTCTATTGATGGACTAGCTGACACACATAATGCTATTAGAGGAAGAAGAGATTCTTTTGATCATGCAATTAAATGCCTTCAATTGCTAAAAAAACACAATATAACTTCGAGTGTTAATACGGTAATGACCAAGAAGAATAAAAACGAATTGAATGAATTGCTTGACGTTCTAATTGAGAATGGAGTTAAAAATTGGCAAGTACAATTGGCTGTGGCCATGGGAAATGCAGTAGATAATTCTGAAGAATTGATATTGCAGCCCTATGAGTTAATTGATTTCTATGATACTTTGATTAAAGTATATAGAAAAGCTTTAGCAAACAATGTTTTAATACAGGCTGGAAATAATATTGGGTACTTTGGACCTTATGAACATATTTGGAGACAAGGAAATGAAGGATATTATTCAGGATGTTCTGCTGGTCATACAGGTCTTGGTATTGAAGCTGATGGAAAAATAAAAGGATGCCCATCTTTACCTACATCAGATTATACAGGAGGTAATATAAAAACAATGAGCCTTGAGGATATTTGGAATCATAGCGAAGAAATGTTTTTTTCTAGATATCGGAATAAAGAAGAGTTATGGGGAGGTTGTAAAGGTTGCTATTACGAATCTTCTTGTTTAGCTGGTTGTACATGGACAAGTCATGTACTATTTGGAAAAAGAGGAAATAATCCATATTGTCATCACAGAGCTATAGAACTAGATAAGAAAGGTTTAAGAGAACGAATACAAAAGATAAAAGAAGCAGAAGGAACATCTTTTGATCATGGCTTGTTTGAAATAGTTGTTGAAGATTTTGAAGGAAATATTGTTGACGTACAAACACCAACTTCTACTCCAGAAATTGAAGATGATTTTGGAGATAGAACTCCAAGAGATCCAGAAACGTTGAAATTATGTCGAGGATGTAATCATCATATCTATAAATCTTCTGAAGTTTGCGATTTTTGTCAACAAGATGTAATAGAAACCGATGCAATATATGAAGAAGGAATGAACAAAGCTAGAATAGCATTAGCCAGAATGGAAAAATTAATGATGGAACATTCTATAATGCTAGATAAATAAATGAAATCGTTTGAGGATATTTCTAACTTTATTGAAGCTCAAATTTCTAAGGTTGAATATAATCTAGATCTAGGCGACTTAACCTTAAAATATGGATTGCACTCGTTTCGCTATGGAACATCAACCTATTTAGATGATTTATTTAAAACACTACGACTTAAAGAAAGAACCGTTTCTTATGATTTGGGAAGTGGTTATGGGAAAGTAATCTTATACGGCGCATATCATTACCCCAAGATTCAGTTTAAAGGAATAGAGATTATAGAAGAAAGAAATAGCATTTGTGATCAGTTAATTAAAGAATTACGGCTTAAAAATATAAAGACCTATTGCAGTAATTTTTTTGACGTTGATTTTAGCGATGGAGATGTCTTTTATATATTCAATCCACTATTTGAGGCATTATATATAAAGCTGATTGAAAAATTAAGACTTGTTGCTCTTAAAAAGCAAATTATCATCATTGCAGAATCTAAATGCGATGTATTTGACAGCGTAACTTGGCTATCAAATAAAAAAACAATCGATTACCACATAGATATTCGAAAGAAAATGAAATTCTATCAATCTACTTTATAATAAAATGGATTTTATGAGTTTTTATTCTCAATCCATTTTTTTGCATTAACAAAAGCCTCTAACCAAGGAGAAACCTGATCTTTTCGATTAGCTGGATAGTTTGCCCAATTCCATTGAAAAGTAGAACGTTCTATATGTGGCATAGTCGCTAAATGGCGTCCCGTTTTATCACACATCATAGCTGTATTAAAGTCTGATCCATTTGGATTATGAGGATATCCTTTGTAACTATATTTGGCAACAATGTCATATTTATCTTCTGAATATGGTAAACTAAATTTACCTTCTCCATGTGAAATCCAAACACCTAATTTTGCACCCGCTAAACTAGACAGCATCACAGAATTATTTTCTTGTATTTTTACAGAAGTAAAAGCACTTTCGTGTTTTCCAGAATCATTGTAAGTCATTTTTCCATGCACTTCATGGTCAGGATTCATTAAGTCTAATTCCATCCATAACTGACAACCGTTGCAAATCCCAACACTCAATGTGTCTTCTCTATTGAAGAAACCTTTTAAAGCTTTATTAGCCTTATCGTTATATAAAAATGCACCTGCCCAACCTTTAGCTGAACCTAAAACATCTGAGTTAGAAAAACCACCAACAGCACCAATAAATTGAATATCTTCTAATGTTTCTCTCCCTGATATTAAATCAGTCATATGAACGTCTTTAACGTCAAATCCTGCTAGATACATAGCATTTGCCATCTCACGCTCAGAATTACTTCCTTTTTCACGTAAAATCGCTGCTTTTGGCCTTGATCTTGAATTATCAATTACTGGAAGTTTTCCAGTAAAATGACTTGGAAAATTGTATTGTAAAGGTTGGTTTTTATAATTTTCATATCGATCTTTTGCCAAACCTTTAGCAGTTTGTTTTTGATCAAGTAGGAAAGAGGTTTTATACCAAGTATCTCTTAGTTCAGAAACTGATAATGAGTAATTGGTCTCAAAATTTTTTATATTTAATCGATCGCTATCAGTTACATTTCCGATTTTAATAGCGTTAATTCCATTTTCAGAAAGAATACTTTCTATGTTGTTCTCTTTTGATTGAATTACAATTCCAGCATTCTCAGCAAATAATAATTTGATAGAATCATTTTCACTTAATGAAGACAAATCTAGATTGGCACCAGTATTTACATCAGCAAAACAAAGTTCTAATAGTGTAGTAATTAATCCACCTGAAGCTACATCATGACCAGCAACAATTTGTTCATCTCTAATTAAATCTTGAATGGTATTGAAAACATTTCTAACATAGGCAGCATCTTTCACATTTGGAGTTTCATTTCCAATTGTATTGACAACTTGAGCAAATGAACTACCACCTAATTTAAAACCGTCTTGAGAAATATTGATATAGTAAATGGGGCCTCCATTTTTTTTAAAAACAGGCTCAACAACTTTCGTAATATCATTACAATTTGCGCCAGCAGAAATGATAACCGTTCCAGGGGAAATGACTTCCTCATTCGGATATTTCTGTTTCATTGATAATGAATCTTTTCCTGTTGGAACATTGATTCCTAAATCAATTGAAAATTCAGAAATGGCTTTTACTGCTTCATACAAACGAGCATCTTCACCTTCATTTTTACAAGGCCACATCCAGTTTGCTGACAAAGAAACCGATTGTAAGCCATCTTTTAAAGGAGCCCAAATAATATTGGTCAATGATTCAGTAATCGCATTTCTACTTCCAGCAACAGGGTTAATCAGTCCAGAAATAGGAGCGTGCCCAATAGAGGTTGCAATTCCTTCCTTTCCTTTATAATCTAATGCCATCACTCCAACATTGTTCAAAGGAATTTGTAGTTGACCTACACATTGTTGCTTGGCAACTTTTCCACCAACACAACGATCTACTTTATTCGTTAACCAATCTTTACAAGCGACAGCTTCTAACTGTAAAACCTGCGATAAATATTTAGTAAATCCTTCAGAATTATAAGAAACCTTTTTATAATTTCTATTGACAGTTTTGTCTGTCATGATGGTTTTTGGAGAAGAACCAAACATATCTTCCAATGCTAAATCCATCGGCTTGTTTCCATTGGTAGCAGATTCGAATGTAAAACGATTATCACCAGTCACATCACCAACTTGATACATTGGAGAACGCTCTCTTTCAGCAATTCTCTGTAATGTATTTATATGTTTTTTAGCAATAACCAATCCCATTCTTTCTTGAGATTCGTTCCCTATAATTTCTTTGTTTGATAGCGTAGGGTCACCTACAGGAAGTTGATCTAAGTCAATTTTCCCTCCAGTTTCTTCTACCAATTCCGACAAACAATTTAAATGTCCACCAGCACCATGATCATGAATAGAAACAATAAAGTTCTCTTCACTTTCTACCATTCCACGAACTGCATTGGCAGCACGTTTTTGCATTTCTGGATTAGAGCGTTGTACAGCATTTAACTCGATTCCAGAAGAGAATTCTCCTGTGTCAGCTGATGATACTGCGGCACCTCCCATTCCAATTCTATAATTATCTCCACCTAAAATGACAATTTTGTCACCTACTTTAGGTGTGTCTTTTAATGCTTGACTTTCTTTTCCATATCCAATTCCACCAGCTTGCATAATCACTTTGTCGAAACCAAGTTTACGAGCATCTTCTTCATGTTCAAATGTTAAAACAGAACCAACAATTAATGGTTGTCCGAATTTATTTCCAAAATCGGAAGCTCCGTTAGAAGCTTTGATTAAGATATCCATTGGAGTTTGATACAACCATTTACGTTCTTGCATATTTTCCCAAGGCCTATTTTCTTCCAAGCGAGAATATGAAGTCATATACACAGCAGTTCCAGCTAAAGGAAGAGATCCTTTTCCACCAGCCAAACGATCTCTAATTTCACCTCCAGAACCTGTTGCAGCACCATTAAAAGGCTCTACAGTAGTAGGGAAGTTGTGGGTTTCTGCTTTTAAAGAAATAACAGAATCAAAGTCTTCAGTTTGATAATAATCAGGAATATCAGCTCTTTTAGGAGCAAACTGCTCAACTTTTGGACCTTTGATAAAAGCAACATTATCTTTGTATGCAGAAACAATGTCATTTGGATTTTGCTTCGATGTTTCTTTAATCATTTTAAACAACGAACTAGACTGCTCTTTTCCATCGATAACAAAAGTTCCATTAAATATTTTATGACGACAGTGTTCTGAGTTTACTTGTGAAAATCCAAATACTTCAGAGTCTGTTAACTTTCGACCAATCTTAGTAGACAAATTATTTAAATAATTGACTTCTTCCTCATTTAAAGCTAATCCTTCTTGAGTGTTGTATGCTGCAACATCTTCAATTTCTAAAATAGATTCAGGTTGAATATCAATAGAGAAAGTATCTTGATTTAATCCGTTAAATTTCTGAAGAATCATTGGGTCGAAATCAGAAAAACCTTCTGAAACAGCGGTAAACTCTTCTATTCTAATGATTCCATAAATCCCCATATTCTGAGTGATCTCAACAGCATTGGTACTCCAAGGAGTAATCATTGCTGCTCTAGGGCCAATAAAAAAGGCGTCAAGAGACGCCGAGTTGAGTTTATTTTGGTTGCCAAAAAGCCAAGTTAATTTTGAAATGTTTTCAGCAGTTAATTCTTCTGATATTTGAACAGCAAAAACTTTACTGTTTTGGTTTCCAAAGAAATGGATCATTATCGTATAGATTTGTCGATTTTAATAAGCTACAAATTTAGTTTTTTTAGAAGGATTATAAAGCCAATTTTATTGATTTTATTAACGCCTAATTGTTGATTAGTTTTATCAGTAAAACAATAAATAGCTTAATAATAAAATTCTTTATTATTGTAAATTAATAGTCTTTTATTCTTTAATATGTTATTATTAAAGCATATTATTCTTTTCTTTCTATTAAAGCCATATAGAACCCATCAAAACCAGATTTGTGAGCTAATACTTTCTTGTCTTTAACTAAAGTGAAATTTTTTCCCGCATCAGACTTTAAAAAAGTCGCTACCTGATTTTGATTTTCTGAAGGAAGTACAGAACATGTTGCATAAACCATTTTACCGCTAGGTTTTACAATCTTAGAATATTGTTGCAAAATATCTTGTTGAACTTTTCTTATAGAATCTAAAAACTCTGGTTGCAACTTCCATTTAGAATCTGGGTTTCTTCGAAGAACACCAATTCCAGAGCAGGGAGCGTCAATTAACACTCTGTCAGCTTTTCCTTGAAGTTTTTTGATTGGCTTAGTTGAATCAATAACACGCATGTCTATATTATGTGCTTTATTTCTTTTCGCTCTAACTTTTAATTTTCGAAGTTTACTTTCGTAAATATCCATGGCAATAATCTGCCCTTTGTTTTTCATTAAAGAGGCAAGATGTAATGTTTTCCCTCCTGCACCAGCACAAGTATCTACTACTTTCATTCCTGGTTCAACTTCTAAATACTCTGCTACCAATTGAGAAGAAGCATCTTGAACTTCAAAAAAACCTTTTTTAAATACTTCAGTTCTAAAAACATTGGCTCTTTCAACTAATCGTAAAGCATCTGGGTGGTTCGGAATAAATTCTGTTATAATATTTTCTGCGCGAAGCTCCTTTTGAAGATTTTCTTTGGTTGTATTTAAAGTGTTTGTTCTAAGGATTACTTCAGCTTGTTTGTTTAAAGCTGTAAGCTCTTTATCCCACAATTCTTCACCTAACTCTTCTACACAGATTTTGTCTAGCCAATCTGGAATAGACTCGCGAAATTTTCTTATTCTTGACAGTTCATCAAACCTCCCTTTAATTCTTCGAGTAGGAGTGGGCTCTATTTGATTCCAATCTGGAAGTGCAATACCTTTGAGTACACACCAGACAGAAAACAAACGCCATATATTTGGACGGTCAAACGGTTCTTTTACTTCCGCTATTTCTGCATACAATCGCTTCCACCGTACGATATCATAAATAGTTTCTGCAACAAATTTTCGATCACGACTTCCCCAACGTTTATCACGCTTTAACGCTTTTTCTACTGCTTTGTCTGCATAAACTCCTTCATTAAAGATGTCGCGGATACTATCTATAACAGAGTATACTAAGTTTCTATGTAATCGCATAGTGATTAAATTTTGGGCTGCAAAGATAAGAATAGCCCTGAAAGAGAACTTCTCTTATTCGTTTTTCTTTTTGGTAAAATCTTTGAAGTTTACTTTTCTCCTTTTTTCTATGATATAGAAAGAAACATAAACCCCATCTTGATTGTTTCGAAGGAGAACAGGAATATTGTTTCTGCTAATTCTAAATCGATCTCCTAACACTCCTTCATCCATAGTAATGGTATACTGACCAAAGGGTAAATAAAATTCGAAACGACCGTTATTGTCGGTCAATGTGTTGTATATTTTATCTCCTTTCACAGCACTCACCTTGATGCGTGATAGATCCATTGGTTTATCATCTACAACTGTAATTTTTTGACGATCAACAATAACATCTCCATAGACCTTAATCCCTCGTACAAATGGAATATAATTGATGCCGTCTTGATTAATTACTATAGAATCTTGTGTGTTGGAAAACCACCCATTTAAATCTTCAAGAGAGAGCGTTTCTAGCTTGTATTTGTCTAGTTTCAAATTTTTTATTGTAGCCTCACCATCAAAATTAGTAATTACTTCATTTCTGTTTAGCTTAATCACAACATTTTGAAGACTTGTTTCGCCTTGATCTTTGATACTGTTTCCATTAACATCTAAAAACGATACAAATGTGGTTGTAGCGGCGATTTTCTTTGTAAATGGTATTGGGATACCAAATTCTTTACGAAGGCTAAAATTTAGGTTTAAATTACTATTGGTGGTTGGTCCTATGTTTTGCTGACCAGGATTTTGATTGATATCTGTAGCATCAAAAACAGAACTAAAATCACTTGTCGTATAAATATAATTAGCACTTAAGCCAAACCTCCATCCTGAATTTGAAAAATAATATGCCTGAGGAAAAATTCCTAAAGAATGATTTTTAAATACATTATTAAAACTATAGATTAAACTCGATTCTAAAGCAAAATGCTTGTTAGCAAATAGATGTTGATTTTGTACTGAAACCCTTAATGATTGAGGTGTTACTAGACTGTTTTGATTTTGTTGTGATGAAATAGAAGAAAATGTTCCTAAATTGTATCGTGCAGTTACATTCCAAGTTTGATAACGAAATAAACCACTTACTTCTAAACTAAAATATTCTTTTGTGTCTAATTGATCCCTAGGTTTAGCATACCCAGCTCTTGTAAAGATTGATGAAAGAAAATTTTCATCTAAATTAAAAACAGAATACCTAAAACTAAGACCTCTTAAGGCAAATGAGTTATTAGGGAAGTTTCTGTATTCAAAAAAGGCTCCTGGTTGGTAAGACCCTTCTGGAGTTTTTTTAGAAAAGACAATATTTGCAAAAAGAGTTTCTTGATTGTATAAAAATTGCTCAGTATTTCTATTGAATACCCGAACTTTTTGGTAGTTTCCAGAAAATAAGGATAACCATGATTTTGAAAGCTCATACGTAAAACGTTGATTTAAAAAGGCTCTCTCTGTTGTTCCGTTACTAAAATTACGATCATTATAACGAACACTAATATTAGACTTTAATTTCCTTTTTAAAAGACTAGAGGAGTAGCTTGTCCCTAGAAGATATCCATTGGTATTTACTGTTGCACTATTTTGCTGAAATTCTTGATTGCTGAAACCACCAAGAAATGAAACAGAATGAGCATTTAAAAACCGAATTGTTGGCTGTACAGATGCTACTGTAGTAGTCCTATCAATAAAAGTGTTATTGCTTCGACCTGCCTTGGCGATTAATCGAATATTTTCATTGTATTTAAGACGATACCAAGCTCCGTAACTAATAATACTTTGATCAGAATTGAATAATCCGCTCGAATTTGTGTAAAAAGCCCCTGCAGAGTGTTTTTCGCCAAAACGATATGCTACTTTAATTCCTTTACCAGCAGCAGAAGCACCTATTAAATCTCCACTGACTTGACCTAGTTCTATCGATTTTTTATCATCAAAATATCCAACATACCAAGGAGCATTTTTAAATACATTATTGGTAAAAAAACTATTACTATAATTAAACTGAGTAAAATACAATAGACTAGCTTTAGGAGTCAATTGTTTGAATCCTTGGAGGTTTAATGATAAAAAACTTCGATCGTCTAAAATATTTTGAGCATTTAAATCTACTATTAGAGGTAAAAAAGGGTATCCATAGGGATTGGCTTCAATTTCGTTAGGTAATTTTATAAAATTAAGTTTTGTCTTTTTTTGCAGTCCTGTTTTGCTAATCTTAGGCTCACTACTATTAATGACAAGGGTTCGTGTGATTCTTTCATTATTTGTAATTGGAGAAAAATTATTAATAGAAATTCTCTTCTTATTTCTTTCGTTGAAAGAAGTTGCTATTGCTTTGTAATTAAACTCTCTACTTTGACCAGCTTCTAAAGTAAATGTCTTGCTAGGATCTTTAATTTCAACAGAGAGCGTATCGGCTAGAATTAAATCTTTTCTAGGAATGGTATAGCTTAAAAAGACATCTTGTTTGTAATTCCCATCGTTATTGACAGAAAAATTAAAATTTCTTTCGTTTTCATCATTTTTAAAATAGTAGTTGGTATTATTTTTTAGTCCTAAACTCCAAGCTACTTTCTTTTTTGTGGTAAGTGTAAAGAAGTTATTTCCGATCTGTTGTCCATCAGTAGATATAATAAATGCATTAATTACAATTTCAGTATTTCCATTGATTAGTTTCGTAGGAGATATGATGATAGGGACAATGATGGTATCTCTTGGGCGTACACTGTATACTTTGCTGGCATCGTCAATTCTTGTCCATCCTCCTGGGAATAGAGCATCTACAGTGAAGTTGGTTACACGATTATCGTGATTTACAACTTTCAATACATTAGAAACAATGTGTCCTTTTTTTAATTCAAAGGATGATTTGTTAAATTTTGTTGAAATATTTCCAAATCGTATAAAAGATATAGTATCCTGTACTTGTGTGTTTTGGGAATAAATGGAATGGCTACTTAAGAAAATAGAGAAAAAAGCAATAATTAGAAAATTTTTTAAAGGGGACAAAAATTTTTTCAAAGTTTATAAGTTTTCTTCTAAACGAAAACGAATATTAAGGTTAAAGATTCCAGGGTTGAATTGAAATCCAGGATTAATTCTTATATCGATATCAAAGTTAAACTCATCAAAATTGGTCAGATAACTTCCAGGTCCATTTACGCCTGCAGAACAGCTTCCTGCTGGTGTAACAGGTAACATTTGTTCAATGATATCTAATATATCACTTGTGTCATTAAAGCTTCTAAAAACATTGTCAGCTGCCGATGTCGAACACGTATTTCTTACTCTAATTTGTAATGCACTTATTTGAGGATTTCCAGCATTTCCGTTACCATAAGTGGTTAATTCCTCCCATTCATCTATGGGTGTACCAGCTCCAGAATTATTTTCAATAAACATTCGCAAACTCCAAGAGCACAAAGGATCTACAACTGCTTTATCTTCTACTGTAATTCTAATTCTTGCAACACTATTGATGGTAACTCCAGCATTATACTTTGTGAAATCATCAAAAACTACAACCTGATTTACAGAACTGTTAGGAACAATTGCCACAGTACCACAGTGTACTTGAGACATTGCCTCTGTTCCAAATAGAACTCCAAAGAATAATAATATAGTTTTTATGGTAATTTTCACTTGTATTCTAATTAAAAGGGATGTAACTCAAAAGAGTCACATCCCAAATATAAATATTAAAAAATTAACGTCTATTGATCTTCTAATAAAACATATTGTACATACATAGTATAAACTCCTGGCTCAGCATAAGATCCTGCACCATTAGCAGTTACAATGTCTTCAGCAGTTGCTCCATCAGCAGTACCAGCATTTGGGAAAACAGCAGGTAAACCTGGTAAAATTCTGTAATCAATTGCATAGTAATAGTCTGAAGTAATACCAGTTTGAGTTAAATAACTACCACCAGCCATAAAATCATCACCAGCAACACCACTTGTACCTGCATGACCTGCAATATACTTGTCATCAGCAGTAGGAGGAGTAATAGCTCCACCATTTACATATAAACTGTTTGCACGACTCACAGTTCCATTCGCAGAAAAAGCAGAGCTATAATCTGAAAAAGTACCTGTAGCAGCAGCGTCACCGCTATTCGCTTGAGATTGTCTCAATTCTAACAAACTTAATGGTAATTGATCAATTGCATTTGTATTGTTGTTTCCGTAATCAATTTGTTGATCCCAGAATCCAGCAGCAGTAGCTCCAGAAGATCTACCTACAGCATATAAATCCCAACTTACAGTAGAACTAACTTTTAAGATAGTTGCTGCATAGTTAGTGATACCAGCATAATACTCGTTGATATCATCAAATACAAACTCAACTTGATTAGCAGTTGTCATATCTAACTGTAATACAGGTTGTAAATCTAGTGTCACTGACACATCCTTCTCGTCAATTAACTGTGCATTGGCAGTACCAATAGCACCAACTAAGACGGCTAGCGTAAATAATAATTTAATTTGTTTCCTCATAATAAATCGATTTTTAAGGGGGTTAATATTAAAGTTTAATTAATTTCGAATTCCATTCTAGCAGCTTGTATTTCTTCAGAGCTTTCGTAATCTAAAACTCCTACCGCTAGATATTTTCCTTTGGGTAAGTTGGGCAAACTAAAGTTGAAATCTCTAATTAGTTCAGGAACTATTGTAAAGTTTTTAACCTTTAATCGTTGTTGCTCGCCTGTATCCAAATTTGTTAAATCTATATAAGATGTGCAATACGCGATTCCATCACCTCGATTTTCTACTTCTATATATAATGCTTTTCCAGTTTTAAAATCTTTTAACTGAAAATCTGTAAATTCTATTCTATTTGTTAATACGTTTGGAGGGTTCTGATAAGCAAAAATTCCAAAAGCAAACGTAGGTACAATACCTAATGCTATTGTATTACCGTCTTTATTAGTGTTTAAAAGATTGTTCCTTGCTGCTTGTTGCTCTATCATTAATATAGACCAAGCGGCTTTTCTTCCAGCATCATCACTAGGCACGCTTACCGTAATCTTTACTTTTTTGTTTTCAAAAGGTTTTAGTTGTATAAAAGTAGGAGAGATGTTTATCCATTTAGATAAAGAGTACTTTCCTTTCCCAGCAGGCAAAAAACTACTCTTACCTTTTCCGTTCATATCAAAATCATACACATTAACATTAAACTCTTTAGCAACAGAAGTGCTATTTTTAACTGTAATATCGTATGTTTTTATTTCACCTTGTTTTTGAGTAAAATGAAAATGAGATGGAGATACTGAGACACCAACCGTTTTTGGAAGCTTCTTAGGTTGATTCGATTTATTTTGACCAGTTACATTTGGTACAAAACCTACTGCCGAAATCAATAGTACTAGTAGAGAAATTTTAGTCTTAGGGGACATTGATTCACTATTATGTTTGTCAAATAAAGTAAAAAAACCTTTATCCACCAAAAAAAGTATTGAAAAAATGTGTCATTTTATCATTAAATTCGCTAAAAACTTGAAGGATTGATGAATTTAAACAACCCTCTTACTTATATTAAAGGTGTTAGTAATACTAGAGCTGTCTTGCTCTTCGGGGAATTAGGGTTGAGTAAATTAAACGATCTTTTGCACTTTTTTCCGTATCGATATATAGATAGAACAAAATTCTATAAAATAAATGAATTACTTGATAATAATTCTGAAATACAGCTTTTTGGCAGAATAATTGAATTAAAACTTGTAAAACAAAAGAAAGGATCACGACTAGTTGCCAAGCTCCAAGATGAGACAGGAACGATGGAATTGGTCTGGTTTCGAGGACATAAGTGGTTGAAGGACTCAATAAAGCTAAATACACCTTATATTATATATGGTAAGTTGAATCATTTTAAAGGACATTTTTCTATCGTTCACCCAGAAATGGATTTAGTTGAAGATTATAAGCGGAAAATTCAGTCAAAACTTCAGCCAGTATACTCTTCTTCTGAGAAATTAGTCAATAGTGGACTTAGCAATAAAATGTTCAGAGGATATTTGCAAGATTTATTAAAGCAAATTTTTGAAGAGATTAATGAAAGTTTGTCTCCATCAATTATAAAAGAATATCAGCTTTTAGGAAAAAGAGATGCATTGCTTAATATTCATTTTCCTAGATCACCAGAATTATTAGCCAAAGCTCAATATCGATTAAAATTTGAAGAACTCTTTTTTATTCAATTGCAATTAGCACGAAAAAAACTAATTCGTAAGAATAAAATTAAAGGATATGTTTTTGAACATGTCGGGGATTACTTTACTAATTTTTATAATAACCATTTGCCATTTGATTTAACGAATGCTCAAAAACGAGTTTTAAAAGAAATTCGAAAAGATGTAGCTTCTGAAGCACATATGAATCGTCTATTACAAGGTGATGTTGGTTCTGGTAAAACAATCGTAGCTTTATTAATGATGTTGTTAGCTATAGACAATGGTTTTCAAGCATCAATTATGGCTCCTACAGAGATTTTAGCAACACAACATTATAATGCCATTAAAGAACTATTGTCTGAAATGAATTTGCAAGTAGCCTTGTTGACCGGTTCTGTAAGGGTAAAGAAAAGACGAGAAATTCATGAAGCTCTTGAAAATGGAGAACTAAAGATATTAATAGGAACCCATGCTTTATTAGAAGATAAAGTAAAATTTCAGAATTTAGGAATAGCTATTATTGATGAGCAGCATCGTTTTGGAGTGGCACAACGTTCTAAGATGTGGATGAAGAACGAATTGCCTCCACATGTTTTGGTAATGACTGCCACGCCTATTCCAAGAACCTTAGCAATGAGTGTATATGGCGATTTGGATATTTCTGTGATTGATGAATTGCCTCCAGGAAGAAAAGAAGTGAAAACCGTACATAGATATGATAGCAATAGATTATCCGTTTTTAATTTCATGAAACAAGAAATCGCAAAAGGAAGACAAGTGTATGTTGTTTATCCCTTAATTCAAGAGTCTGAAGCGATGGATTATAAAGATTTGATGGATGGCTACGAAAGTGTCTCGAGAGAGTTTCCTTCTCCAAACTATCAAATTAGCATCGTACATGGAAAAATGAAAGCTGCAGATAAAGAATACGAAATGCAACGTTTTGTCAAAGGCGAAACTCAAATTATGGTAGCAACAACTGTTATTGAAGTAGGGGTAAATGTTCCTAATGCCAGTGTGATGGTTATTGAAAGTGCAGAACGCTTTGGATTGAGTCAGTTGCATCAATTAAGGGGGCGTGTTGGCCGTGGAGCAGATCAAAGCTATTGTGTGTTGTTGTCTAGTTTTAAACTTTCTTCAGAAGCAAAAACTCGATTGCAAACTATGGTGGAAACTTCTGATGGATTTAAAATTGCTGAAGTAGATTTAAAATTACGAGGACCAGGGAATATTATGGGAACTCAACAAAGCGGCATATTGAACCTTAAAATTGCTGACGTTATAAGAGATACATCTATTCTAAAGCAGGCTAGAGGTACAGCTATTCGGTTATTACAAGAAGATCCAAATCTTACAAATCCAGAGAATAATGCAATTCTAAAAACCTATTCAGAACTTTCAAAGGCTTCAGGAATCTGGTCGAATATTAGTTAATATTCTTGTTTTCAGGTTTTTAAGTGTTATGACTGCGTTTTTTTTCGTACTTTAGCTTTCATGTCCCTTGATGGAACTTTATTAGCTGTGTTGCAATTATAAATGTGTAAAGCTAAGACTCCCCTTTATTGAATATTTATTTTATTGTAAACGTATTAATATCTTTAGTTGATGGTTACATTTAATCAGCTAATAAACTTTTCTCCCTCCCATAAAATAAGATAGGTAATCTATTGTAAATCTATAATGTAGCTTATTACTTAGGTGTTGTAATGTTTCGTGAAAGAAGATTAAATCCTTCTAAAATGAGAAAAATTATAATAATACTAGTAGTGCTATTTTTTTCTAAAAAGATAGTATCTCAAGAAATGTTTTCTGTGGATGTTTTTGCTGACCCTAAGTTGGCAATAATGACTGATGATTATGGTAACAAACCATTCACCCCGAACCTTTTAGTGAATTTTTCAGTACAATCTAAGCAATTAGAATATGGCTATTACTTTTTTGGACAAGCATTAGAATATGCAGATCTTCATGGAGGGAAATATTTCCGTTATTCAGTATTGCAAGTTGGGTATACTTTTAACAGAATTCCTATTTTGTCAGAACGGATAGAAACATCTATAGCTGTTAATTATGGGATTGTAAAGCGTTGGTCTTTTGATTTTGCTAATATTGGTGCAACAATGGATCTCTCTTACTGCGTCAGTGATAGAATTAAGTTTACATCATTGTTGCAATTTGTGAGAAGAACAGATATAGAAAGCCCAAATGATTCTATAGCAATATACAGAACAAGTGTGTTTTTAGGGTTTCGTGTAAACTTATCGGGGATAAATGTTATCTAGATAGTCTAAAAACCCCATCTCAAATTTACACCGAAGCTATTCACTCCAAAATTAGTGTTATCTATTAAGCGAAAATAAGGTCGCCAATCTACTCCTATAACTAGAGGAGTTTCATTAAATCGATACTCTAAACCAATTTCACCTACGGCCCCTAATTGAAACGGACTTCCTAAGAAAGTATATGGACCTAATCCAGCATACCAATACAAGTCTTCATTACCCAAAGGTTCGTATATAAAATCCCAAATAAGATCTATCCCTAAACCGTCACCAAAAGAAATATCAGCGTGTATTCGAGTAGATTCTCCCATAGGTAAAACAGCATCAATAGCCACATTTCCTCCAGTAACGTCACCAAATCGAAAACCAAGTTCTTGGGCAGATGATGTTGTAATAATTGCAAAAAGAAACGATAGAACTAGGATAATTTTTTTCATAATTGTTTTATTGATTATTTTTAATGTTAACGATAATAACTAAATTTTATTGATTCCATTTTGGATTTTCTTTTAAACTTTTTTAAAATCATAAAATAGGCCTTTTATCTAAATAGTTTTTATCCCAAATAGCTAAACGAGTTCTCAGATCTATATTTCCTCCAGAAATAATAACCATTACTTTTTTCTTACTTTTATGTTTAGATAGCCACTGAACTACAGCTTCCATAGTCATTGCACTAGTAGGCTCTATCTGTAACTTCAATAAATGCGACAACCATTGAGTCCAATAGATCATTTTAGATTCTTTTATCTCATACATATCATCTAATAGTTTCAAATATTCAAATGTTATATCTCCTACTGCCATAGTCATGGCTCCATCAGCTAGAGTTTTTGGTACTGTTTTATTTTTTTGAATAGTCCCTTTTCTTAAAGATTTTGCTGCGTCATTTGCATTTAAAGGTTCAACTCCAATCACTTGTGTTTTGGGAGAAATTGCATGAGTAGAGATTAGAGTACCAGATAAAAGACCACCACCACCACAAGGAGCAAAGATTGCATCGATATGATTGATTTCATTTAAAGCTTCGTAAGCAGCCGTTCCTTGTCCGCATATCACTTGTTCGTGATTGTATGGAGGAATCCAATAGACACCTTCTTCCTGTGAAGCTTTTTTTACTTTGTCATCAGCAATATCTCTTGTTTCACATAAATCAACATAAGTACCATAAGAACGAGTCGCTTGAATTTTTATTTCCGAAGAATAATCAGGCATGTAAATTGTTGCAGGAATCCCAAACTGTTTTGCAGACCAAGCAACAGCCTGTGAATGATTGCCAGAACTATTAGCAACAATATGCTTTGGTTTTATATTGTTCTCTATAAGCCAAGAGATTGTGTTGCATGCACCTCTTGCTTTAAAAGCTCCAATTTTCTGGAAACATTCTGCTTTAAAAAATATTTCATGTCCTAACCATTCGTTTAATAGAGAAGAGGAAACAATAGGAGTTTTAATGATGTAATTATCGATTCGATTTTTTGCTTGTTCAATGTCTTTAATATTTAACATAAAAATAGATTTTTATTATTCATTCCATTTCGGGTCTTCCTTTAAAATTTTTTTAAAGATGTGACAGTTTTCATCATGTGAGCCTTTTAAATAGCCCGAACTCATTAAAAATTCATTAGTGATTTCTCCTCCTGTAAACTTAAATTTCTTTTTAAAAAGGATTACCCATTCTTCTTTAGGTTTTGGGTGATGATGATTTAACCAGTTTTGAAATGAGCCAAATTCTTTCTGTAATTCTAGAATTATTCCAGCATTGTGAATAGCAGCATTGACTTTTAATTTATTTCTAATAATACCAGCATCATTTAATAAACGATCACGCTCTTTCTCATTGTAGTTAGCTACTGTTTCAATGTCGAAATTAGAATACGCTTTTCTAAAATTATCTTGCTTGACTAGGATCGTATTCCAAGACAATCCTGCTTGATTAATTTCAAGGATTAATCGACCAAACAATTCATTATCAGAATCAATAGGGAAACCATACTGAGTATCATGATACACTTTATGGATATTTTTTTCATCTAAATTTTTTGTGTAGTTACAATAGGAATTGATTTCAGCCATGTAAATTTATTTTCGAATTACTACAATTTTATCCATTTGTTAGTTTTCAACTCGAACAAAGCTACAAATCTTTTCACAAAAAAAGGTCTGCTTTTTGCAGACCTTTTTTCTAACTAAGTTAATATTTTTAATTGATGTCTTCCCCTTTTTCTAACTTTGAAATACTTCCTTTAATAAGGTTTTTATAATATTGGATTGTAGCATTGCTTTGAGCCTTTTTCATGTGTTTTAATGCTTTTTTATAATCTCCTTTTGCTGAGTATCCTTTCGCTAATCCGTAATGTACTGGCCAAACATTTTTATGCTTCTTTTCATTCATTTTAAAAACTTCCATAGCTTTATCTTTCATTTCCAGCTTAAGAAGCTTTAAGCCATATTGATATGCCTCTTGAGAAGATGTTTTTGGCATATATGCATCCAATAACTTTAGACCTTCATCTTGTTTCCCAAGTTTTGCTAAAATATCTGCTTTAATTATATAACCGTTGAATGTTTCTTTACTATACCATTTTCCAGATAAAGCTCCATTAATCCACCCTAAGGCTTCTTCTAAATCACGATTGTTTCTCAAAGCGTAAGATGCTGCTGTTTCCCAGTTTTTACTTTGAAATCCTGGTTGATTTTGAAGCCTGGTCTTCATACCATCTAAAACATACTTGGCAACATCTACCTCAATTTTAAAAGGAAACTGCTTTTTTTCCCAATTTAAAGAAGCCTCAACAGATCCTCTGGTTAATTTGTTAAACTCAAAAGCAAGTTGTTCTTTATGAGGAATAACACTTGTCTTTACAGTTACCTGCAAAGCATCTTGAGAAGCATCATAAAAATAACTTCCCCAAGCTGAGTAGTTTTTGTTAAAGATAATTGTAGCCGTATTATCTTCATTAACAACAATATGAAAGCCATATTTTCCTGCTTTGATTTCTTTTCCTTCAACCTTCACATCATGTTCAAATTCAATGATAGTATTTTCATCTGCTCCAGCTCTCCATGGAGACAATTTAGCTGTACCATACCTAAGATCAGTCATTCCATATGGAACTAATTTGCCCCAAATTTGTCTTTTCCTAACACTAGGTCTAGAATACGTAATTGTAATATCGGTAATTCCGATAGTTTGCGTAATCTTTGCTTTTTGACTTCCTCTTGGCGTATCAAATTGAGAAAATCCATTGATGCTTACTAACATCAAGAGGCTCCATAGAAAATGAGTCAGTTTAGTTGTTTTCATGATTTTAGAAGTTTTAATTGATTGTGTTTCAATTTACTTCCATCTGAAAATCTTCCTAGTTAAGAACTTGTTAAATAAATACAAGTCTAATTTATTCTTTAAGAAGTTGATTGACAAAACTTTCGAATTCATTTTTAAAATCTAAATATTTCTGTCCAGTAGCTGGACCATTAAACCCAGTGTGAATTCTACGAACATTCCCATTTTTATCTATAAAAATAGAAGTAGGGTAAGAAATAACTTGATTTAGCATAGGGAGTTTGTCTTCTGCTAATGTCTTTTCTTCACCTCCATAATTTGCCAATACTATAGGGTACTCAATTCCAATTCGATCTTTTAAACGTTTGATTTTTGTCATTGCAATTTCAGGAGTTTTAGCTGCTTCAAAAGCCAAAGCAACAAACTCAACTCCCTTTTCTCTATTCTCTTTGTAATATTGATTGTAATATTTAGTTTCATCAAGACAGTTAGGACACCAGGTTCCCATAATCTGTACAATAGTTACTTTATTTTGAAAACGCTCATCTTCTAATGAAACCAAATTTCCATTTAAATCAGGAAAAGAAAATTCAAAAGTATTATAGCCCTCTTTTAAAAAGGTTAATTCATTAGAACTTGGCAATTTATAAGAAGAGTTTCTCTTTCCAACAAAAGGCTCTTTCCAATGATCTCCAGAATAAAAGTCACCTGAAATAATATCACCGTCAATGCTGCCAGTAAAGAGGAAGGCATGAGCTCCATCGAATGTTGATAGTTTGAATGTTTGTCCATCTACAACTCCTTCTAAGTATCTATAATCACCAGTAGTAGTTCTAAATGTTCCAGTAATTTGATTTCCATTTTGTTCAAAAATACCTTTAGCGATATATCTTCCTTCTTTGGAGTTTTCACTGAAAACAACTTCCCAGATGCCTTCTAGATTCTCAGATGTTTTTTCGTTTTTTATGGGGAATCGTTCCTCGTTGTTTTTTTCTGCTTTCACAGGAACAATTCTATCTAGGCTTTCTTTGATAAAACTTCCTACAAAACCTTCTTCTGTAATTTTAGCGACTATATAACCTTCAAAAACAGGTGTTTGTATGTAAATGGAATCGTTTTCATAAGCTATTTCATCAACCAGAATAACTTCTTCAGCATTTAAAATTTCTAAAGAATTTCTAGAATTCACATGGATAATAAAAGGCAACTCTTGCTGATCTTGAACTTCTAAAATAACTCTATAATATCCCTTTTCTAGAAGCTTAGAATTTGATTGGTTTTTACAAGAAATGAAACAAATAATGAGGAGTAGAAAGAGGATTTTTTTCATGAATAAGGCTTGAAAAATTTAATTCGAAACGATAATTAGAAACTTACATCACAAACCTAATAAATATCTGTGGGTAAAATATTTGAAATACCCTTTAAAAAAGTTTAATTTCTTTAAATTTGCGGCTGAATCTAGAAAAAAGACTCGATGAAGATATCATACAATTGGTTAAAGCAATTCTTACAAGTTGATTGGGATGCTGTTAAGACAGGAGAATTGCTAACTGATCTAGGATTGGAAGTAGAAGGAATAGAAACCAAAGAATCTATTAAAGGGAGCTTGGCAGGAATTGTAGTAGGGAAAGTTTTAACCTGTATACAACATCCTAATGCAGATCGTTTAAAAGTAACTACTGTTGATATTGGGACTGGTGAGCCTCTTCAAATTGTTTGTGGTGCACCTAATGTTGCTGCTGGTCAGAAAGTACCTGTTGCTACAATTGGAACTACATTGTATGATGATAAAGGTGAAGGGTTTAAAATTAAAAAAGGTAAGATTAGAGGAGAAGAGAGTCACGGAATGATTTGCGCTCAAGATGAATTAGGCCTTGGAACCGATCATGATGGAATTATGATTCTTAAGAAAGGATTAAAAGTAGGAACTCCTGGTGCAGAGGTTTTTAATGTTGAAAATGACGAAGTTTTTGAAATTGGATTGACTCCAAATAGAGCAGATGCAATGAGCCATTTTGGTGTTGCTAGAGATTTACGAGCTGGTTTAATTCAGCATGGAATAAGTTTAGAATTGATATCGCCTTCTGTAAGTAATTTTCATGTAGATGAAAGAACTTTACGTATTGAAGTTGAAGTTAAAAATAAAGAATTGGCTCCACGTTATTGTGGAATTTCAATTACAGATATAGAAGTAAAAGATTCTCCTGAATGGATTCAGAATCGATTAAAATCAATCGGATTGACGCTTAAGAACAATGTAGTTGATATTACCAACTACGTGTTGCATGAGCTAGGTCAACCTTTACATGCTTTTGATGCTCAGAAGATTAAAGGAAATAAAGTGCTTGTAAAAACATTGCCAGCAGGAACGAAGTTTACGACGTTAGACGAAGTTGAAAGAGAATTAGACAAAGATGATATTATGATCTGTGACGCAGAATCAAATCCTTTATGTATTGCAGGTGTCTTTGGAGGAATAAATTCTGGAGTCACAGAAAAAACAACATCTGTCTTCCTAGAGAGCGCTTATTTTAATCCAATAGCGGTTCGTAAAACAGCGAAGAGACATGCGCTAAATACTGATGCTTCTTTCCGTTTTGAACGTGGAATTGACATCAACGTTACTGAGTATGCATTAAAGAGAGCTGTATTGTTGTTAGAGGAATATGCTGGTGGTAAAGTTGCTTCTGATGTAATGGATTTTTACCCTGAAAAAATTGAAGACTTTCAAGTGTTCTTGTCTTATGAAAGTGCATTCCGTATTATTGGTCAAGAGATTGATAAAGAGACAATTAAAAATATCTTAGCTTCTTTAGAAATTAAGATTAGCAGCGAAACTGAAGGAGGATTAGGATTAACAATTCCTTCGTATAGAGTTGATGTACAACGTGAAGCTGATATTATTGAAGAAATTTTAAGAGTTTACGGATACAACAATATTAAATTCTCACATAAACTTAATACATCAATTTCTTTTGATTCTAATTTAGATGTTAAAATAGACAATGTAGTTGCCAATCAATTAACCTCTTTAGGTTTTTATGAAACCATGGCGAACTCCTTAACAAAGGAAGAATATATTAGTTTGTCAGAAAACTTGAATGCTGATTTTAATGTAGAGATGTTAAATCCACTGAGTAATGATTTAAAGGTGATGCGTCAATCATTATTGTTCAGCGGACTTGAGTCTGTTTCACATAATATCAATAGAAAAAATAACTCATTGAAGTTTTATGAGTTTGGAAAAACCTATCATAAATATGAAAGTGGATATCAAGAAGATAAGCACTTAACACTTTTTATCACTGGCGAGAGAGTCAAGGAAAGTTGGAAAACTGATACTAGAAACTCTGATTTCTTCTACATGAAAGGAATTATTACCACAATTTTAGAAAGAGTTGGTTTTTCTGATTTAAAAACGACTCCTGTAAAATCAGATATTTTTTCAGAAGGAATCAGCTTGAGTTTGGGTAAAATGAAGTTGGTTGATTTTGGAGTGGTTAGAAAGAAGGTCTTAAAAGAATTCGGAATCAAGCAAGAAGTTTTGTTTGCTGACTTTAATTGGAGCAACATCCTTTCTTTTGCAGGAAAAAAGAAAGTAAAAGTTTCAGAATTGCCTAAATTTCCAGCAGTAAAAAGAGATTTGGCATTATTGTTAAATAATGAAACTAGCTTTAAAGAAGTCTATAATTTAGCTTTCCAATCAGAAAGAAAACTATTAAAAGATGTAGATTTATTTGACGTATATGAAGGAGGGAATCTACCAGATGGAAAAAAATCCTACGCAGTAAGTTTTGTTTTACAGGATGAATCTAAAACTCTTGCTGACAAGCAGATTGATAAAATTATGCAAAAACTACAGCAAACATTCGAAAAGAATTTAGATGCTGTTCTAAGATAAATTGTCATTCCTGCGAAGGCAGGAATCCAAGTTATATAATTAATAGTTTCCTGCCTTCGCAGGAATGACAGACCATATGTACAAACTCATTATTCGCCCAATACTTTTCTTATTTGACCCAGAGAAGGTTCATTATTTCACATTTTCATTGATTCGTTTTTTGAGTAAGATTCCATTATTTTCTTCAATTTTTAGAGGAATATATGAAGTGAATGATCAACGTTTAGAAAGAAAATTATTTGGTTTAACGTTCAAAAACCCTGTTGGTTTAGCAGCTGGTTTTGATAAGGATGCGAAGTTGTTTAATGAGTTATCTAACTTCGGATTTGGCTTTGTGGAAATAGGAACGATTACCCCTAAACCACAAGATGGAAACCCAAAGAAGCGATTGTTTCGATTGCGAGAAGATGCTGCTATTATTAATAGAATGGGCTTTAATAATGGAGGTGTTAAAGAAGCAGTAGAAAGACTAAAAAAGAATAAAGGAGTATTGATTGGTGGAAACATTGGTAAAAACAAAGTGACTCCTAATGAAAGTGCGGTAAATGATTATGTAATTTGTTTTAATGAATTATTTGATTATGTAGATTATTTTGTAGTGAATGTTAGTTCTCCTAACACACCTAATTTAAGAGCATTACAAGACAAAGAGCCACTAACCAATTTATTGAATACTTTACAAGACTTAAATACAAAGAAGCTAAATCCAAAGCCAATTTTATTAAAAATTGCTCCAGATTTAACAGACGAGCAATTACTTGATATTATAGACATTGTTGCTGATACAAAAATTGAAGGAGTTATTGCATCAAATACAACCATCTCTAGAGAGGGATTGCAATCATCTAATAAAAATGAAATGGGAGGATTAAGTGGGAAGCCATTAACCAATCGTTCTACAGAAGTCATCCGTTTTCTTTCCAAAAAATCAAACAAAGCTTTTCCAATTATTGGAGTAGGTGGTATTCATTCAGCAAAAGATGCATTAGAAAAAATTGAAGCTGGTGCAGATTTGATTCAATTGTATACTGGCTTTATTTATGAAGGGCCTAAATTGATAAAAGACATTAATAAATCGCTTTTAAAGTAGTTTATAAATGGATTTACAAATACTTCTATCATTTGTTGCATCTGTTGTTATACTAGCTATTTCACCAGGACCAGATAATATCTTTGTTTTAATGCAAAGTGTTGTTCATGGAAAAAAGTATGGCTTAGCAACAGTTTCTGGATTAATGACTGGTTGTATCATTCATACAACGCTAATAGCTTTTGGTGTTTCAGTAATCATTCAAGAGAATGAAAATATATTTTTAGGAATTAAAATTCTTGGAGCTACCTATTTGGTGTATTTAGCATATAAGGTTTATAAGAGCAATTCAGATATATCTATGAACACAGAAGATGTTCAAAAAAAGACACCGTTTCAATTATTCAAAATCGGATTTTTAATGAATGTATTAAATCCTAAAGTGACCATCTTCTTTTTAGCATTGTTTCCGGGGTTTTTATTTTCAGATTCATTATCAAATGTCCTCCAGTTCTATGTTTTAGGAGGATTGTTTATAGTTACCTCTTTTATTATTTTTTCTGCAATTGCCCTCTTAGGAGGAACAATTTCAGAGAAGATTAAAAACAATAGCAAAATAGGAATTTGGCTAAAATGGATGCAAATCATTGTATTTGTAGCGATTGCTATTCTTATTTTGATTTAGATTTTAAATCTATTGATTAGTTCATTTATATATATTACCCAATATTTTTTATAAATTTCTTTATCAAAATAACTGTGTGCAAAATTGACATTTTCTAATAAAAATTCTAAATGTTTTAAAAAACTCTCCCTACTATTTAAGAATGTTTTCCCATGAAGGCTATTATAAATATAAAACTTTGAGAGATGTTCATCACTTAAGTTTTTATAAGAATTAGTTCTACTTAATTTGTGTTGAATTTCCTTGTAATAGTTTTCAGCTAATCTAGCTGTAGTTTCAAATTGTCTGCTGATTTTTTCTTCATCCCAATTGTCATCATTAATCATAATAGTTTAGTATTTTTTCAAATAATTACATTACAAAACTAATAAAAAACAACTACTTTAAATCGTATATTTGATTCGATGAACCAAGTCAAGATTATTGAATGCCCTCGTGATGCAATGCAGGGAATCAAAAGCCATTTTATACCTACAGAAGCGAAAGCCAAGTATATCAACTCATTATTAAGAGTAGGGTTTGATACGATTGATTTTGGAAGCTTTGTTTCTCCAAAAGCAATCCCTCAAATGAGAGATACAGCCGACGTTCTTGCTAAACTTGATTTGTCAAAAACACAAAGTAAACTATTGGCTATCATTGCCAATGTTCGAGGAGCAAATGACGCAGCTCAATTTGAAGAGATAGATTATTTAGGGTATCCTTTTTCCATCTCTGAAAATTTTCAAATGCGTAATACGCATAAAACAATTGGACAGTCAATAGAAACTTTACAAGAAGTCTTATCAATAGCCAATAGAACTAATAAAGAAGTTGTGGCTTACCTCTCAATGGGATTTGGTAACCCATATGGAGATCCTTGGAATGTTGAGATAGTAGGTGAATGGACAGAAAAGTTATCCAATATGGGTGTGAAAATTTTGTCGTTATCTGATACTATTGGAAGCTCTACTCCAGAGGTAATTGATTATTTGTTTTCTAATTTGATACCTAAGTATCCTGAAATCGAATTTGGAGCACATCTACACACAACACCCAATTCTTGGCATGAAAAAGTAGATGCAGCATACAAAGCAGGTTGTCGACGATTTGATGGCGCTATTAAAGGTTATGGAGGTTGCCCAATGGCAAAAGATGAGTTGACGGGAAATATGCCAACGGAAAAATTAGTTTCTTACTTCACTGAGCAAAAAGCTGAAACAGGTATCAAACCGATGAGCTTTGAAAGTGCCTACAATCAGGCATTGCAGATATTTATTTGATACCTTCTATTTTCTTAATAATGTCAAGTGCTAGCTGATATGCATCCTCTCCATTTCCTTCAAGATTGGCTGTAATAGCTACTGATATTTTTAGATCTACAACAACAAATAGATAACTTCTTCCTCCTGGAGAGCCCCCTCCAAGTGCGATATATAGAACATCTGGTTGACCAAAACTTTTATTTGATATTCCAGCCCCAGTTCCAAAAGAAATTCCATTTTTTGCTCCTTTCTGCCATTGAGATTTGTACAGGTTTTTTATATCTTCAAGAGAAGCTATTTTGTCATTGAACAGCATTTGACCTGCTTCAGCTAACTGATTTGAAGATGCGATGAATCCACCACCGCCGTATTTTGATTTAGCATTTAATTTAGGATAAACAACCATTCTTTTTCCTCTCTTGATGTAGGGAGTAGCTTTGTTCTTAGTTATACCATCCAGTTCTAATGTTGATGAAAATGTTAATAAATCATTTACAGCGGTTTCAAAATCTTTTCCCATAATCTTTTCTAGTATATGACTAGCTACTACCATTCCATAAGTTGTGTAAATCTTTTTTTTACCAGGCTTACTTTTCAATGGATCATTAACAAAAAATTCCATCGCCTCAGCTGGATTTCTGGAATTCATAGAAGCAAATCTAACCCAATCTTTTCTTCCTTTGTAATGCCTAATTCCAGAAGTGTGGGTTAAAAGATGTTTAATAGTAATATCTTTATAGGAGTCAGGTAAATCTGGGTCAATTGATGTAATTTTTTTATCTAAGGAAACTTTTTCATCAGCGATTAACTTTATAAAGGCAAGCCCAAGAATATACTTTGAAGTACTATAAATATTAAATTTAGTATCCGATGTTACTTCGATGTTTTTTTCTAGATCAGCCTTTCCAATGTTTGTTTTCCATAAAACATCTTCTCCTTTTATTACTGTAACAGAGACTCCGGGATAATCTTTTGCATATTCACTCACTCTGTCTTGGAAATACTGCTTAGATGATTGATTAAGATCTTGTGAGAACACTTTACAAAACCCGATTGAAGTTAGTAATGCAATTAAATAAAGTTGGATTTTCATATTTGAAAATTTGAATGCCTTTTTGACAAAGACATTTACTTTTTTTAAATGTTACACTTTGAGGATTATAAGTTTTTATGATTATTTAATATCAATTTCCGTTTCAAAATGTAGATTTGTTAAAAATCAATACAATGAAACCGTTTAAGCTATTTATTGCCCTTTTTTCTTTGCTTCTTTTTAGCTCTTGTTCTAAAGACGATGGAAAAATAGAATTCACACTTTTACAGGTAAATGATGTCTACGAAATAGCCCCCATTCAAGGTGGTAAATATGGAGGAATGGCAAGATTGGAAACAGTTCATCAAGAATTGTTAAAGGAAAATTCAAATACAATGCTAGTAATGGCTGGCGATTTTTTAAATCCATCCTTGTTAGGAACTATGAGATATGAGGGAAGTAAGATTAGCGGAAAACAAATGATTGAAGTCATGAATGCCATGGATTTTGAAGTAGCTGCCTTTGGAAATCATGAGTTTGATGTTAAGGAACATGAATTAAAAGCGAGACTGAATGAAAGTAAATTCCCTTGGATTTCAGCTAATGTCTTTAATAAAATAGGAGATAGTATTCTTCCTTTTTACCAAAATATAGGTGATAAGGTAATTCCAGTAACAGGTTCTTATATCAAAGAGATTTCAGATGCAGATGGAACACGAATTAAAATAGGGTTCATAAGTGTTTGTATCCCTTCCAATCCGAAAGATTTTGTAAACTATACTGACATGTATGGATCTATTCAAAAAGAATACAATGCAATTAAAAACCAAGTAGATGTTGTTTTAGGTTTAACACATGTGAAGGTGGCACAAGACGAAAAGATTGCAGAATTGTTGCCAAATATTCCATTAATTATGGGAGGTCATGAACATACAAGTAAAGATGTGAAAGTTGGAAATGTAATTATCAGAAAGGCAGATGCCAATGCAAAGTCGGCTTACATTCACAAAATTGATTTTGATAAAAAGAGTAACACCATAAATATCTCTTCTCAATTGAAAGAGATAGACACTACGGTAGCTTACAATACAACTGTAAAAGAGTTGGTTGATAAATGGCAACAAATAATGAACGATCAAATTTCTCAAATTGTAGAGAATCCCTATGAGGTTATTTATCACACAGATGTTCCGCTTGACGGAAGAGACACACCTGTGCGCTCTATTCAAACCAATTTAGGTAAGATTATTACTAAATCGATGTCACTTTCATATGATAATAAAGTTGATTGTGCCATAGTTAACGGAGGATCTATTCGTATCGATGATGAATTGACAGGTAACATCAATAGTGTTGATATTTTTAGAGTATTGCCTTATGGTGGTTCAGTATTGAAAGTAGAAATGAAAGGGAGTTTACTTACTAAAGTTTTAGAGTACGGAGAGAATGCATCAGGAACAGGAGCTTATTTACAAAGAGATGGAATTCAATTTGAAAATGGTACTTGGACAGTAAACAATCGACCAATTATTAATAATAAAATATACAAAGTAGCTGTTAGTGATTTTCTTATGAAAGGCTTGGATATTCCTTTTCTTACTGAAAAGAATCCTGATGCTGTTTCCGTTTATAAACCCAAAGAAAATGAACTTCCATTCGACATTAGAAAAGCTGTAATTGAGTATTTGAAAGGGCTGTAAATCAAAAAGAAGTGATTTTTAGTAAACCACTTCTTTTTGATTAAGGAAGAAAAATAAAGCTTAAAATTTATATTGCAATCCAGCATAAGCTCCAAAAGGATGCCCTGGCCTTAATCCAGCAGGAACTCTAGATGCTGCATACACTTTATCAAATAAGTTGATAACGTTTGCTGTAGCACTTAGATTTTTATTAATGTGATATTTTCCTGAAAAATCAAGGATAAAGTTTGAATCAACAAGCTCGTTAGTAGGAATTGATCCTCTTCCAGCTTGAGTTCTAAATTCTCCATTAAATCGACCATTCAAATTTAATTCAAATTTAGCATGTTCTAGAGATATCCCAATATTAAATTGATGCTTAGAAATATAAGGTAGTTCATCACCAGCAGTTACTTCACCCCATAAATCAGCACTACTTCCAAAACTATTTTTAAATTCTGTATTGGTATATGTGTATCCAAAAGTAAATGGTAGACTATAAGAAGACTGCTTCGCTAAGAAATCATAGTTTAATAACAACTCTAATCCGTTTACGACCACTTTACCTGCATTGAATTGATCTAAAGATCCAGTTCCACCTGTAGCAGCTAAATCACTTCCTAATAGATTGCTATAATCGTTATAAAAACCAACAATCTCACCTCTTAAATTTCCAATACCAAAACGAGTTCCTAATTCGTAGTTAATACTTTCTTCAGGTTTCTCATCAGGCTGATTTCCCGGAGGAGAGAACCCTTTGTGTATACCCCCAAATATAGATGCATTGTTATTGAATTTATAGTTAGCTCCAACACCAGGGATAAAAACATCAACATTATTTTCCCTTACAGATAGATTTGCTCCTGTCCTTAAAGGATCGCTACCTCCAAAATTTTCTCTTTCCAAAGAAATATTTTCATAACGAATCCCAGGAGTAAATGTCCAGTTGTTAATTTTTAATCGATAGGTAGCTGAAGCAGCTAATGCTTTGGCACTGCTTATTCTATTTGCATTGGATCCAGGAGTACCTGCATTTGCTAAGGCTAATTCTCCATTAGTTATAGCATAATCATCAATCCATTGAAAGCGATCTTCTTCATCATAATGGTAGCGCACTCCAATTTCTATGTCATGAAAAACATCACCTTTATACCAGTGGTAATCAAATTTAGTCTGAATTCCCCTTGCTTTATAAGTTCTATTATTGGCTCTTATATTCATAAAGTCATCACCATCAGAATTAATATCCCCTTTTGCTAAGGCTAAATAATTTGAGTAGGTAGTTGGATCTCCAAATACATTTCCAATCGATTGTCTATTGCCATTATAAGTAATATAATCAGCCTTATACCAGTTTCTAGTGAAGTAATTATTATATGCATTTGTTGTGATTCTGAAATCTTTTGAAAAATCAATAGTATGTGTTAAAACAATTTGTCTATGAATATTTTTCATTAAGTCATTACTAGATCCTGCATACCTGTTAAAAGGATTTGCTGTAAAATCGGCATCTGTAAGTCCTAGGTATGTTTCGTTGGATTCTTCATCGGAATATTGAAATTTAGCTTCTAAAGATTGCTTTATTCGAGAGCTAGGAAATAGATTTACTTTAAATTTTGCTACGAAATCATTCTTATCAAACCCTGTGTTTTTTCCGTTGAATAAATCTTTAAATCCATCAGAACTATAATTTAAGTATTCTACAGAATAACCGAAATTTTTATTACTATCACCTATAATAGCATGTATCTGCGAAGAATTAAAACTTCCATAACTAGCTCTAATGCTTCCACCAAAAGAATCTAGAATTTGATTAGAGATCATATTAATGGCGCCTCCTGTGGTAAATGGGCCATATTGTATTTGGCTACTCCCTTTTAATACTTCTACAGCTTGCATTCTTGCTATAGTAGGAAAATAGTATGCAGACGATGCACTATATGGAGCAGGAGCAATTAAAATTCCATCTTCCATGATTGTTATTTTAGCACTTCTTTCAGGAGAGGTTCCTCTTAAACTGATGTTTGGACGTAATCCAAATCCATCTTCTTCGTAAATATTTATTCCAGGAACAGTTCTTAATGCTCTATTTATATCTGTGAAACTGAATTTTTTTAATTCTTTTGGAGAAACGAAATAAGCCGAACCAGTTCTGTTTTGTGCAACATACTTGTTTCCGAAAATTACATTTGTTCTTAAAATAACTTCATCTAGTTTCTGAATAGAATCTAATGATTTTTTTTGTTTTTTATCTTTCTGTTGAGCAGATAAACTCAATGATAACAGGCTTATTGATACTAATAATAGCTTTTTCATTTATTTAGATTAAATATAAATAGTGTTTTTATTTGACGACAAAAGTAGTATTGAAAATTGAATACACAAAGCTTATTTAGAATAAATAAAAATAAAAATTATTACTTTTTGACTATCAGATATTTATGAATTCATGGTGATGAAATGAAGTTTTAGTTAGATGATAATACAAACAGTTAATTAATACTACTAAGTCAAGAATTAGTTGTAAATTTGGTCGCAATTAATTTTTAAGTTGATTGCATTATGATTGCTCACAATTCCAAGATAGTAGGAGAAGGTTTAACGTACGATGATGTACTTTTAGTTCCTGCTTTTTCCGAAGTACTTCCAAGAGAAGTAAATATTCAAACAAAATTTACTAAAAACATTACTATTAATGTACCTATTGTATCCGCTGCTATGGATACTGTTACAGAATCTGCTATGGCAATTGCGATTGCTAGGGAAGGAGGAATAGGTGTGTTGCATAAAAACATGACGATTGATCAACAAGCTCAAGAAGTACGTAAAGTAAAAAGAGCAGAAAGCGGAATGATCATAGATCCAGTTACTTTACCAATCACTGCAGTAGTTATAGATGCTAAGAATGCTATGAAAGAACATAGCATCGGAGGAATTCCAATTGTTGATGATCAGGGGATTTTAAAAGGAATCGTAACCAATAGAGATTTACGTTTTGAACACAATAATGATCGTCCTATTATTGAGGTGATGACAAGTAAAAACTTGGTGACTGCTCCAGTAGGAACTTCATTAAAAGGCGCAGAATCTATTCTACAAAAAAATAAAATTGAAAAATTATTAATTGTTGACGATAACTATAAATTAGGAGGATTAATTACATTTAGAGACATTACGAAAGTAACGCAAAAGCCAACGGCCAATAAAGACAGTTTTGGTAGGCTAAGAGTTGCAGCTGCTTTAGGAGTTACTGCTGATGCAGTAGATAGAGCAGAAGCACTTGTAAAAGCAGGAGTAGACGCAGTTATTATTGATACAGCCCATGGTCATACTAAGGGAGTGGTAACTGTTTTAAAAGAAGTCAAAAAAGCGTTTCCAAAGTTAGATGTTGTTGTAGGGAATATTGCAACGCCAGAAGCTGCTAAGTATTTGGTTGAAGCTGGAGCAGATGCAGTAAAGGTTGGAATCGGACCTGGTTCTATCTGTACAACAAGAGTTGTTGCTGGAGTTGGTTTTCCTCAGTTTTCAGCTGTATTGGAAGTTGCTGCCGCCATTAAAGGTAGTGGAGTTCCTGTAATTGCAGATGGAGGAATTCGCTATACCGGAGATATTCCAAAAGCAATTGCTGCTGGTGCCGATTGTGTTATGTTAGGATCTTTATTAGCAGGGACAAAAGAATCTCCAGGAGAAACCATTATATACGAAGGAAGAAAGTTTAAATCTTATAGGGGAATGGGATCTGTTGAAGCCATGAAACAAGGTTCTAAAGATCGTTATTTTCAAGACGTAGAAGCTGATATCAAAAAATTAGTTCCAGAAGGAATTGTAGGAAGAGTTCCTTATAAAGGTGAGCTGGAGGAGAGCATTCATCAATTTGTAGGAGGTTTAAGAGCAGGAATGGGTTACAGTGGGGCAAAAGATATTGAGACACTAAAAAACACTGGAAAATTTGTAAGAATTACTGCTTCTGGAATTAATGAGAGTCATCCGCATGATGTAGCTATTACGAAAGAAGCTCCGAATTATAGTAGGAGGTAAGGGTTAAATAAATCCTCTAGCTTTTAATTCGAGATACTTGTTAATTGTATCGTCGGTTAGATTTTTTGGCTTTGTTAGAACCGATTGAATTCCATACTTTTTTAATTCGTTTACAATTTGTTTTTTCTCATACATGAATTTTTCAGCAATAATCTTATCATAAACTCCTTGAATATTTCTTGGTTCTGTGTTTAGTAGAGAAATTAATTCAGTATTCTTAAAGAAAACTACTAGCAATAAATGATTTTTGGCTAGCGCTCGTAAATAGGGAAGCTGCCTTTTAAGACTATCCATCGTCTCAAAATTAGTATATAGAATGAGTAGACTTCTGCTTGGAACTTTTCTTTTAATAACAGTATACAACTGACTAAAATCAGATTCTGAAAATTTAGTATTTATATTGTATAATGCTTCAGAAATTAAATTCATTTGAGAATTCCTTTTCTCTGCAACAATAAAATCTTCAACTTCTCCAGAAAAGGTTAACATTCCAGCTCTATCTTGTTTCCTCAAAGCAGCATTGCTTACAGAAAGAGTAGCATTAATTGCATAGTCAAGTAAGGATAATCCATCGAAATGCATTTGCATGATTCTTCCTTTGTCAATTACAGAATAAATAGGTTGAGATTTTTCCTCTATACATTGATTCACCATCAATTGATTCCTCTTTGCAGTTGCTTTCCAGTTTAATGTTCTGATATCATCACCCGAAACATATTCTTTAATTTGTTCAAATTCTAATGAATGACCAATTCTTCGAACCTTTTTGTTACCATAAGCAGTAGAATTGTTTGTAAAAGCTTTGATGGTAAAATCTCTTAATTTTAAGAATGAAGGATAACACTTTAGCTCTTTTTCATTCCCTAGAATATATTTCCTTGTGGCTAGTTGTAATGGGCTGCTTGCGTAAGTATTGACATGCCCGAAATTATAAACACCTCTTTTTTCAGGAGTCAATTCATAACTGATTTTCCTATCGTTTTTCGGTTTTACAGCAATGTTGAAATCGAAATTCCTTTTCTGAAATTGATAAGGTAATTCTTCAATAATTGAAATATGAGTAATAAATTTATACTTGTTTTCAATTAGGATATCAATTTTATTCTTATCTCCATTTGATAGTTTTTCAGGCAAGCTTCTATGCAAATAAACACCATCATTTTGAGAATATAATAGGATGATATCTACAATAGTTAAAACAGAAATAATTAGCAATAATATTTTAGAAACCTCAAAGAAAAAAGGAATAAAAAAACCTACAATAAACAGCACAGCGATTATTCCCAAGCCAAAGAATAACCTGTTATTTAAGTATAGAGAATTATAGAGGTTTTTCACTGTTTTTTATCTAGGAATTTCTACTGTTTCAATAATTTGTTTAATAATTTGGATACTTGTCACCCCTTCCATTTCTCTTTCTGGAGTTACAATAACTCTGTGTTGTAAAACAGGAATAGCAGCTTTTTTAATATCTTCTGGAGTTACAAAATCTCTCCCTTCAATGGCAGCAAAAGCCTTAGATGCACTTAAAATTGAAATACTTGCTCTAGGAGAAGCTCCAAGATACAGTAGCGAATTTGTTCTAGTATTTACTACAATATCAGCAATGTACTTTAATAAATTCTGTTCTACTTTTATTTTTCTTACAAGCGATCTATATTTTTCAATAGCCTTGCCAGTAATCACAGTATCAATTTTTTCAACTTTTTTAGTATCCTCTAATTGCTGCTCTCTAGTAATAATTTCTAATTCTTCTAAAGCATCAGGGTACTTAACATTTATTTTAAATAAGAATCGATCTAATTGAGCTTCTGGCAATCTATATGTTCCTTCTTGCTCTATGGGGTTTTGAGTTGCTAACACAATAAATGGTTCCTTCATTTGATATGTAATTCCATCAATAGTTACCTGTTTCTCTTCCATAACTTCAAACAGAGCAGCTTGAGTTTTTGCTGGAGCTCTATTAATTTCATCAATCAGGATCATGTTTGAAAAAATAGGACCTTTTTTAAATTCAAAATCAGAGTTTTTTACATTAAAAACAGAAGTTCCTAAAATATCTGAAGGCATTAAGTCTGGAGTGAATTGTATTCTGCTAAACCCAATGGACATAGTTTTAGATAGTAATTTAGCGGTAATGGTTTTTGCTACCCCTGGAACTCCTTCTATTAAGGAGTGTACGCTAGCAAGTAAAGACACGAGTAGTAGGTCAACCATGTCTTTTTGCCCCACAATTACTTTTTGCAATTGTTCTTTAACTTTAAATACACTTTCTTGAAGTTCAGAAAGGTCAATTCTATTTTCAAACTCTAAGTTGTTATCTACGTTATTTTCATGTAATTCTTCCATACTATTTTTGCTTCAAAAAGTTATCAATCATTTTATTTAGCACCATCATATCTTCTTCTGTACACTCTGTTTTTTTATTCAAAGCTAGAATACTATTAATTAGGTACTTGGTGTTATTAAAATCATTTCCAGATTTTAAAGAAAGTTTTTTTATAAATTCTTTGTTTAAATTATTGGTATCTATTAAATATCTTGTTCTTATTTTCTCTAGAAAGTAGCGTATTTTTTTATCAATCAAACTTTTATGATTGTCGTTTTTTAGATATAAATTAGAAATGGTTTGTGTAAACTCAACTGTAGAATTTCTTGACGGTAAGATCACTGGAATAGGGCGCTGTTTCCTTCTTGCATTAAAAACCATAAAGAGGATTAGTCCAAAAAAACCTATGTATAATGCCCATTTTAAAGATGGATTTTTCAAAAAGAAAGCTAAAATAGATTCGGAACCCTTAGATTGGTTTGAAGAGATTTTACTCCATCGAATTTGAGGGTCCCAATATGTTTTTTTGCTTGGCAAATATGAAAGCACTTTTTCTGCATATTCATGATTGTTTTTTAGCATGTTGTAATTCGAAAAAGCTGTTGGTTGCGTGTGAACATAAATAGCACCTTCTCCATGATAGATTTTTAAAAAGGTTGGTTGCTCTTTTCCATCTATCTTTTGAGTCCCTAAGACTATGGTGTTTTTTGGATTAAAAGAAGAGAAAAAGTTTCTACGTAAATTTCTGTCAAAATGATACTTTTTAGTATTAAAATCTTCATGGTTTAATGATAACTGGCCATTCAAGCCTTTTAAATGAATAGGAGTATAAGACATTGAATCTAGATCTTTGACCTTAATCTCTAAGGCTTTCTCAAGTGTCTGATTATAATAGTTCAGCGAAAAAAAAGCATTATTTCCATCATAAATACGGGAAAGTAATTCTTCTATACCATCGTTATTTATTTTGTATGCTGAGTTTTTGATGCAGATATAATTGAATTTACCACCTGTAAGGTATCTGTCAATTAAGAAATCGTAGATGTTTTCATCCATGAGCTCACTTTCAAAAAACTCAAATAACTCTTCAGACTCATTGAAAATAATGTAAGTTCCAAAAGGAGATTTTTTATCTTCTTTATAATTCTCTTCCCAATCTGTTTTTTTACACTGTGTTAGTGTTGATAAAACTACAAATGATACAATCCAAAAAAGATACCTGCTCAAATTCATTTAATAGTTTCTAAAAATGATTGATATTTTTTTTCGATACTAACAAACTTAAACTCATTCACAGGAAACTCACCATACCATACATAACTATAGACATAGGATAAATATGAAAAATTAGCCCTCATTTTTTGATCTTTCAATTCAAATAAATAATCGGAATTTGTTTTGTCTTTGTGATATTCAATATGTTTTTTCTCAGAAAGATATTGTAATAATGATAAATAATAATAACGTATCGCCAGTCGATAGTCTTTAGACTTTACTGCTCTCCTAAGCAGTTCTTCGAAATCTGAATCATCTATATCTTCATCGCTAGCATCAAGCCTTTTAACGCTTACTTTACTTTTAGATTTTATCATCCAAAACCTTGAATTAATATTAACAAACGATTTTAGGATAATCAAAATAACAATCGCGGCTAAAATAAACGGAAAGATATTTGACATAAAAAATAAAAATCCATTGCTGAAATTTGCGGGCTTTATAGAAGATTCTACTTTTTTAGGTTGCTTTAAATCGTCTATATAAGTAAAATCTCTACCTGTATATTTTTCTTTTAAATTGCCTTTTATCTCTCTTTCAGTATTATAGTCTAGATTTTTAATGTATAAACTATCTCTAAGTTGAATATCGTTAGCTGAGGCCGAATCTCCTTCAATAATTTGAAATTCATAATCTGTTTGAGAATACATCAAACAGGATACAAAAAGACAGATTATAAGAAGTAATTGACGCATTTAGACTAACCGATGTTTTTTAGCTACTTTATGAGGTAGAATTAGATAGTAATATGATATTGTTATCAAACAAAAAAGAATAATTAAGTAGCATAAAAAGGTAGGCATTGTGTTATAATAACGCGTTACATAACCTTCTAAAAAGCCTGCTACGAATGTAAATGGAAGAGTACTTAAAAAAATAAAGAAGGCATTTCTTAAACCAACTTTAAAAGATTCAAAACGCTTTAATGTTCCAGGAAACAAGATGCTGGCACCGATAATATAACCAGCTGCTGACTCTATAATCATAGCAAATATTTCATAAGTACCATGAATCCAAATTCCTTTTACACTATCCCACAATGTGTTTTGCTGATAGAAGAATGCTTGAAACACAGCAACCATAATAGAATTATAAACAATATAAATCCCTGAACCTATACCTACTAATAGCCCAGAAAGAAACATTCTCACTCCAACCCATAAATTGTTCATGAAAATTCCTATAAAACTGCCCCAATTACTTCCTCCTTTGTATATAGCTAATGTGTCACCGCTTTCTATATTTTCAAGAGTTTGATTAACATATCCTTCTCCTAAAACTTTCCTAGCGAATGTTTCATCATTAAAAGTTGAAAGCAGGCCAATAAAAAAGAAAACAAAGAATACTGCGAAAGCTAAGTAGACATACTTTTTATATTGATAACATAGAAGAGGTACATCAGTGAAAAAGAAATTAAAAAAAGGATTTTTATCAATCCGTTTTGTGTGATAAACCTTAGAATAGCTAATTTTTGCTAGCTTGTTTAAATAGGGTACAACCTTGCTTTTAGGATAAAAAGACTGAGCATAGGCCAAGTCATTCATTATCTTTATGTGTAAGTCAGCTAACTCATCAGGATTCTTTTTCTGATTATTTGAAATTACTTTCTCAAATTCTAGCCATTTTTCTTTATTTTGCTTTATAAAAGCGACCTCTCTCATCAGAGCTAAAATAAAGAATGCATGCAGACACTCCAAATAAATACAACACAAAATGTAAACATTGATTTTGTTCTAGCGAATGAGTTACAAAGGATGGGCGCTTTTTTAGTAGATAACATCATTAAGTTTGCCTATTTCTATTTTATCTACTTTGTTTTAGACCTTCCCAAAATGTATGGACTGTCTAATGATACATGGTCTATCTTAAGTTTCAATTTAATTATTTTATCTCCTGTTTTATTTTACTCTTTATATACTGAAATATTAATGAATGGTCAGACTCTAGGGAAAAGAGCCTTAAACATTAGAGTGGTTAATATAGATGGATTTAAACCTTCTATAGCGGATTATTTAATTCGATGGTTTTTACGAATTGTAGATTTCAATCTATTTTTTATACTCATAGTTTATACTCAGGTTTTGGGTTGGGGTCAAAATGAAATATTTATTATGCTATTGTTTCTTGTTGGAAAATTTATAGGAATTATAGCTATTGCAACTTCTAAAAAAAAACAACGAATAGGGGATATGTCAGCAAACACTGTAGTTATTAATTTAAAAGATACAGCTAAATTTTCTCAGACAATTCTTGAAGAGATAACAGAAGATTATGTCCCTATGTATCCTAGTGTCATAAAACTCTCAGATAATGATGCAAGAATTATTAAGGATACTTTTATTATAGCAGAAAAGAAAAAGGATCATGCAACTTTAATTAAGTTGAGAAATAAGATAGAAGAAGTCATACAAATAAAGTCAGAAGAGAAAAACGATATT